>Ga0098061_1000026_pt1 | contig 48991 bp, 33 predicted proteins | sample 22_taG_FD_92579 | JGI IMG/M metagenome (GOLD analysis project Ga0098061, IMG submission 92579) | Marine viral communities from the Subarctic Pacific Ocean - 22_ETSP_OMZ_AT15343 metaG | ecosystem: Environmental > Aquatic > Marine > Oceanic | place: Subarctic Pacific Ocean | collected 2015-01-20
AGGATCTACCATACTGATACAATCTGTTTTAGATGTTACTAGAGGTAGGATATCTTTAAAGACATTCTCACGTTTCTCCGAGTCATATATGTGTACAATCTCTTTAAACGTTTTATATGATATATTGTTTGTATGACGATCTTGGAATACTTCGAAGGCTTTCTCATAATCATTTGGCCATCCGAATCGACAATGTTCGAAATTACCTTCCCAACTGATATTACCATCTTCTTTAAGAGTAAAGTAATAAGCATCTCCGTATCGATTGATAAATTTAACTTTTTTCATATCTATTGTGTTTAGCATTGTCCTGAGATTATAGCGTTAAACCATAGCGCTGCTGTAACTAATACTATCGCGCCTACTAATACTCCAATTGCTTGTAATGCTTCTTTATCTGTCTTATGCATAACTTATTTATTTATAATTTTATAATCTACTTTTCTACCACAATCACTATCATGATCTTCCCAATTTAGGACAAGCTCAAAACAGTGTCCTAAAACTTCGTTAATTTCAACAATCTGCTCAAAGTATAATTCTTTCCAGTAACCAAACCTTAACGTAATAAAAGAATCTACATTTCTACTAACTTCACCATTTACCATGGTAAATTCATCTATAGTACCTTCTGTACCTACTTCAACATCGCACTCTGCGATCTCTTGTATTTTAACTAATTTATCTAAATCTATTCTGTACATAATGTGTGTGTGTTTAACAGTTCTTGAATTTCTTATACTTAAATATACGAAGAGTTTTTCGGGGAGGCAACTATTTTACTAGTTATTTTTCATTTTAATTATATTATCAATACTACTTATCACTCTCGAGGGTGTGATAGTTTTAGTGCACTCAAACATCCTCTCAGTATTTTTGTGATCAGGACACCACTCCCAATCTCCTGCATCTAATCTAACTCTGTTAAAACATCCGCTGCATATATCACTATCTGTAGGGATTATTCTTTCGCAGTCAGAAAATTCAGAATAAGGTTTACTGAATCCTGATATTAGTATAGTTGGAGTATCTAGTGACCATGATAACCAGCTTAATCCACTTCCTAATCCTATAAAAAATTCAGCATGTCTAATATCATTAACTCTATCCGCTATTGAGTAGTTTCCTGTTTTATCAATAACACCTTTTAGTGTTCCGCCTAATTTAGAATCATGCCAAGCATCTCCTAACGGCTCATGTGTTATCATTACAACTTTATATCCCTTAGCGTTTAGATAATCAATTACTGCTTGCCACCCACCAGGGCGATTCCAGTACTTTGCATGTGCAGATGCGTGAGGAGCTATACATACATACTTACCCTCTATCATAGGAGATCTTTTAGGAAACGATAAGCGAGGTTTTACTTCTTTAAAATCAATACCTAATATATCACATGCTGCTTGTGATAATGGATATACTCTAAAATCTTTAGAGTGCTCATCATAATTAACAGTGTCATCATCATTATATTTTAACCCTATACTATATCGAGCATATACATTATCTACCTCCGTACCTGGTTCTACGAATTCAAACTCTGGATACTCTTCTTCAAACCACTCGTTATGAAAGGTTGATGTAATAATTTTACATTGATGTTTTTTAGCAAATCGCTCAACATGTGGAAACCATGATAGAGTATCACCTATAGCAGTGGAATTTAAATGAATATGTACTCTTCGATTTTTTAAATTTAACTGATGTAGGTGGACTAGTTTATTAGTTTTCAAATCTATTACTTTTATTATCCAGTCTACGTAATAAGTCTTACTGCTTTTAGCCCACATATTAGTTTTAATTATAGTACTAAACCGTAGATCACCTGTTGATTTATCAATAAATTCAACTCTATAATCCCTAATAGTATTCCCTACAATATTAACTACAGGGCTATCAGTGTAAGTTACAGTAACTGTATTAGTGTTCTCAGGCTCTTTATAATTTTCCACAAAATCTACAAGAGTAGCCTTACCAATTTCAGCAACTCTATCCCAATTGAAGTCACGGTGGATAATTTTAGCTTCTTCTAAAGCTCGTTGTTTATGGCTTGTATAGTTTTCAAAGGCATCCCTCATTACTGTAGCTAAATCATCAAAATCTGGTTCAGGATATTCACCTAGTCCTGCATTTTTTCCTAAAAAGCTACCATATGAAATATTACTAGCTTCGGCATATCCAGATATTTTTACAGGTAGCCCTTTACCTTTAGCAAACTCCATTTGACCAGAATCTGCAGAATATATAGATGGTGTTCCACAAGCCATAGCTTCAATTAAAGGTAAATTCCAACCCTCACCGCGAGCACAAGATAAAAATACATGACCGTTTTTTAAATATGTAACATAGTCTTTACGTGATGGAAAATGTTTAATTTTAATTCGATCATCTACTAAGTTATAGTGTTTTAACCTCTCTTCTGTAGTTTTAAATCCGTCCATTTGCTCTCCCCACGGATTATCAATTGAGATTATTAAATCTACAGGCTCTTCAGAAGTAAACTCCCTTAGAAAGGTTTCAATAATTTCTTTAGTTGATTTTCTATAATCCCATCTACCAAACAATACGAACTTAAAGCGATCATCTACATAATCCAATACTGCTTTAGGTTCTTCAGGAAAGAATACTTTAGTATCTACCCCTTCAGGTACCACTTTTACTTTAGCTGGATCTGCACCTTGATTTATAGTACAGCGTGCTTGCCACTGTGACGGTACCCATATCTGATCGAATTCTTTTAACTTATCAAAGAACTCTTGTGGCTGTAACGTAGCTTCCCATACATTATATGCGATTTTAGGACCTATATAATCTTTATAAAATAAGTGACTGTTTGTCTCACTTAACACTAAGTTAACATTATGTGTAAAATCGTTTTTATGATTAGTATATATGGGTTCAATTATCCATGAGTCTGCAGATCGTAGCGTTTGATTTACTAGTAGTTTTTTATCTGTACCTGTAATATATGATTCATTATTGTGAGGTTCATCTTCCATATGCTCCCAAGATGCACCTACTGTACTGTTGTTCACCTTTACATCAATTATTTCTGATAAGGGGTTTAAGAAGTTTCTAGCGTGTTGATTATATCCAGTTGTTCCAATATACGGGGTATGAGCATATAGTCTTGGAATTTTCATACTATCTCTGTTATCTATATAAATTATAGCTTCTTTATAATATTCTAAAAAATGATCATTCCATAAATCCCATGTAATATCTACACCATCAACTGAGCGTACTGTATAATGTTTAAACTTTTTTAAGATAGTATCTCTAAATTTTCTAAATTTCTCTTTATCGTCAGGAGAGCTAAAATGCCACTCCCCTACTATCTTTTTAACATTTTTTCTTACCCAAGGTAAATTTTCAGTTGAGAAAATATCATACTCTCCTCCTTCACAGTCAGTCTTCAAAAAATCAATTTTAGTTATGTTATATTCTTTGATAATGTCTTTAAATGGTTTCGCTTTTGCTACTACTGCTTTGTTAATATCGTTTCCAGCAATCCCAAATGTTTCATGGATTTCAAAATCCTCATCACCTATCCCATAAGGTATAGCTGTAAAAGGCATACCTTTAAGATTACTTTTCAATACCTGTAGTTGATAGGGTGAAGGCTCAATACAATAGATATGTTTATAATTTTTATCTTTTATAGAATAACCAAAAATCCCTATACTTGCGCCAATATCGAATACAATATCTCCTGCTTCAACATCAAACTTATGTAAGTACACATTTTCATCACTGAAAATTTCTTCACCTATATATTCGCGGAACCACTTACTACTTTTACCCCAATTAAATTTTTCTAAATTAACTTTATCCATAACCTTTATATACCCATAACTTTCTTACACTATTAAGTGTACGCATTTAACTATTTCAATAACTTTTCTTAACTTTTATGTAAATTATTTCATCGACTTCTGTATCGATACGACGAAGACCTTCATCGTTGGTAAGCATAATACAATCTCTATAGCCTTCCCAATCTAGCTGAAATGTAGTATCTAAAACTCCATTGTTATGTGCTTGGATTAAGTGATTGAGAGCATTGATTGTATATAATGTATTTGTGTATTTTTTACGGTGGAGAGATATTGTATCTTTAAGTATAGAATAATCTTGATTACGTTCAATATTATAAGTACATAATCGTTCATAATGACTATCTACATTTTTTAATACAAATATCTTATTATAGAGAATATCGTAACTATCTACTATCTGATCTATAGTTTTACGCATAGATTTATCTGTTGTGAATGTGCATAGTAATTGTGTTCTCATTAATCAACACCTAATTTTCTTCGCTCTTTTTTAGAGATTTCTGGTTCAGGTGGATACTCTTCTTTATTTGCACCATAAAGCGCTTTTCCAAAATCTTTTGCTATTTGAAATTCTAACCCAACACTGGATGCATAGCCTTGACCTTTCTGTCTAACCTTCACTTCTGCGATCGGTACTGCTGTTGCAGGTGGACCTTGTGATGAATACACAAGGAAATTATTACCATCCTCATCTTCTTTCATAGTCAATCCTGCTTTAAATTCACCATATGAATCAATACCAAATACTCTTTTTAATGTTTTAGGGTCTGCAGAAAGCCCACCTATTGCCATTGATTCCTCTCCTTCGAATAGAGCTTTCATTGGTAATTTTTCTGCTAAAGCATTTAAGCACCCTTCTTTAGCTTCTTCATCTTCAACTAAGAATTGAATTGTGTCGTTTTGATATCTTTTTATAGAGCCTTCAGGGAATTTTCCATCCTCCCCTTTTTCATATCCAATGTGATTATTTAAGAATTCAAATGCAGTAGTTTTTTCAGTATTTCCTTCAGAAATTTCTTTTGCTCTTTGACATGCTGCATGCATAATGAGATATTTTTTGAATCTTGATTTATCACTAGTTCCAAATGTTTGTTTAAATCGCAGTTCATCAATAGGAGGTGGTACTGGCATTGATTCTAGTTTAGTGATAATATCCTCTGCTTTTTTCTCAAGCCTATACCCTTTTTTAGCATCTCCAGAAACAACTCCGAGAGCTTGTAATGTCTGCCTAAGTTCTTTATTTTGCATAACCTCTGGAGATGTTAAAGCTTGTTTATCTACCTGTAGTGTTTGAGCTCCCATACCATACTTCTTCGGTCTCTCTAGTTCACCTTTTTTATATTCTTCTATATCTGCAGATTTCGGAACATTCGATGCCCACTCTTTAATAGCAGTTACTACTCCATTAAAGATATTTGCTGTTGTATCTTTTTTAAGTGAGATTTCATCTAATACAGGCTTACCAGTTACTCTTACTTTAACATACATGTCTGATGAAAACCCTTTATTTGCAGTATAATTATCGTTACCTAAAGCTTGAAATTCACCTGGTACATCCCATGCACTTGCTTCAACTTCCCAATTACCTTTACCAAATTTAGAATCATATCTCTTTACTGTAACGTTTCTTACATACTTTACTGATTCTAACCAATCTTGTGTGACAACACCTTTACTACCTTTAGGATATTTCGAGACTTGCTCTTCGAGTTTTGATATGAATCCATCAAACTCGTCATCATCCATTCCTATTGCAGCCATTGTAATTATTTCACCTGCTTGAGATTGTATCTGACCTGCACCAACACCACTCATGTAATCAGTTATCTTCTGTTTTCCATGTGTAGAATTCATTAACCGAGCAATAACTGTTTGATATTTTTTTGGTATCTTACCAGATTTAAAATACTCATCTAAATCTTCAGACTTAAGCTCATCTTCACTATTTTCATAAATAGAATTTATAGGTCCGTTTTCAAACTCTTCATCATCTACACCTGTATCAGGATTAGTATACGTTTCGGAGTTTATAGTATCTGTATCTTTTAAGGATTTATCCTTTTCACTAAATTCACCTACATCGCCGTCCTCTTCACCTTTTTTATCTTCTGTATCTTCTTCACTTTCTTTTTCAGCTGCATCAGATCCAGGCTCAGGTGTAGTAAGCATTTTTTGCTTATAATCTCTACTATCTTCACCTGATTCTTCCTCACCCTCTAACTCTTTATACTTACCATCATCTGTCTTTTCATACTTTGTTGCATCATCATTATTCTCTTGACCAGCTTTAACATATATACCGTTCCCGATATGTGAGTACCTATCTTCTTTTTTTCCGTCCTCATCGGCTTCCACCAGTTGCGGATTATACACGCGTGTAACATATTCGGAGATAAATTGCTCAGAGCAACCGTATTGACGTAGAACATTCTCTAATACTTGTATATGAGTTCTGTTGTGAGGATCTGGACAACCATCGTTTACACGATATGCCCAATCTGCTAATGCTTTCTGTATAAAATATTTCATAATTTTCCTACTTATAAATATCAACCAAGCAGTTTAAAATCAAAAGCTTTCATATTTTTATAATCTCTACCAGTCTTACATTTAACTGGGAATTTCATTAGGTTTGAAATATCTTTCATTATATTAGCTTCGGATGGATGTAGATCGAATAGCATTGCATCATACGTATATAGTATTAGCTTAGTCTTTTTATCGTTTAAGAATGTGTGTATATCTTTTATAACGTTAATATTTTGCTCCGTCTCTACAGCCTGTATTGTATAATTAAATAATGTTTGTGGTTTTATATCACGTGATTTTAAATTATCTCTATAGATTTTACGTTTAAAAATTGGTGTTTGTACATAACCTTTACGCTTATAAATATCCCAAACTTCAAAAATATACTTCTTTATTTCACTGAAGAATGGTATATTCTCGAATTCTTTAGGAATCCCACCATATAGTATCTTAAACGTTATTGATTTTGATTCATTATATTCATCTTCTGTTAGTAGTTCTTTATCGAAATAGTACTTTCCTAAGTATGCGTGAATGGAAGTTTTCGGTAATTCGTAATCAATGATATTAGCAATCAATCTTAAGTGATATGCATCATAATCAAATTCAACTAATTTACCATCATCAAATCTACTAATATATCGCTCTCTCGTTTCATCATCCTTATTCAAAGCAGCGTAATTTATACCATTAAATGCATTACTAGGACGACCTGTAATAGACCACGGATTATACCTTGTATGCTCCAGTGTATTATCAGTTGTATATAACCCAGCAGATTCGATTTGCTTTAATTGGGGCAACATTACTTCATTATACTCTCTGAATCCAGGCTCTTTGCAGAGATGTAGTATAGGTAATATTATATCTTTAATTTTAGTACAATACTCTTTATGCTTAAGTAGTGGTATTATATCATTGATATTATCTAACTTCCAACACCGGTTGTAGTAATATGTATGTGCAGTTGTATATAGCTCTGATATCTTAATGCTTGTAGATGTTGAAAAGTAATACAGTGCATCTATGTTTACTGCATTCTGTATTCCACTACTGTACGTATATGTTAATCTGTCATTATTAATGAATGTCAGATCTGTGATGTTAAATACTTTATCGGAATGGTTTACTGGAATAATGAATTCTTTCTGCGTATCTATTATATAGATGTACAGTAGTGATACACGACTGAATACACGGTGCTTTTTGACATCACTGTATACCGGTATAACTATGGATTCAGAATCCATATACTGAGCTTTTAGCTCACATAAAATTTGATCGTTATCTACAATCATTCAAAACCTTTATTAATACTTAAATATAAGAAATACTTTCTAGCTAGACAACTTAAATGCCTCTAAATCGTAAAAGTATTCTCGAAAAGCTTTATGTAATTTTGCTGATAGTGATTTACCACCCTCACGTATATAGAATTCATTAACATCAGCTGTTGTTGGATTATCTTTAAATAACTCCTTCGGTACCTCAATACTATCTACTAATCTCCACTTAATACTTACATATGAATATAGATCGATAGGGAGTGAACTCTGTCTCCTACTAGCCTCTATATTACTAATTTCTACAATACCACCATCATATCTAATAATAAAATGACGACGGAAGAATCCCTTATTATATTCTTTTGCTCTAGGTACAGGGTAGTATGGTGTCACACCAGCATATGATTGATCTACTCTTTTATTTGAAATAGTAGAGTATGTCGCGCTATCTTCATTCTCACGTATAAATTGGTTGTATCTTTTCGCCCATTTTTCTAAATCTTCTGACATTATACTATTGCCTCCTCATTATTCCAGGATGGGTGACCTTTCGGGACATGACCATATATTTCCTGATTAGGCATATACTCCCAATGCCATGCTTCACCCTGTACTGTGCGCTTAAATCCAAACTTATGTGCATAATTCACCATCCACTTTTGCTCTTTTGGTACCTTCGAATTTATATCTATACCAGTACCGTTCTGGTGTTTTGACCATCCTGCTTGATTTGCTGGATTGAATTTTGGTGGTGTATGCCCACGTGCTACATAAGCTTTTCGACCTTTATATAAATAATCTTGCTTTTCAAACGATCTGAAGCTATCAGTTACTAATAGTGTTATACCAGCAGCATTTGCTTCTTTACACATTGCAATAAAGGAAGGGAATAATATTTCTGCAAAATACTCTTCAGCACTATTATTATCTAGAGTGTTAAATAATCCATTTGACTCACTTCCTTTTATTTTATAATACTGCTGCTCTGAACCTGGAACTCCGTTAACGTAAGGTATGTCTGTATGATTAAGGTATTGTGCAAACTCGTCTACTACTGGAGCTGCTTGCTCTTTTTGATCTTCCGTTGCAGTTACAGTTACCTCATCTGCTATAGCTTCCACAGGCTCTGGTATTTTAATCTCAACTGGTGCTAGTACGTTTGTCGGTCTCATTAATGTACTTATGCGTGTAACCCACCCACTAGTTGATATGTCTTGATCTACTGAAGTAGCTTGTAGTGCAACAATATCTTTGTACCTATTCGGTAACATTCCACCATCATCTACCGTCTTTAACATAATTGCATTACCCATATATATTCCAGATATACCATTTAATGTTAAGGATATATCTATCGGGATAGGTGGTCCATATGCAGGGTTATTGTTAGATGCATCTGATATAAATAGTTTTATAAAGTTGTTGGCAATCTTCGTTCCCTCTCTATATGCTTTACTTTTATCAAGTCCATGTAACACCTCGGTACGAGTCTTCTTTACTAATTCCCAATATCTTACATAGGTATTATCTCTCTCATTCTTCTCTCTAGCTTCCTTCGTTATACGTGACGTGCCATTAGCTTTGAAATTGGGTTTTAATCTATCACGAAGCCCTGTACCATATAATTTAAACATATTAAGATCAGTACCGGTGGTTGATGTTGCACCGCTAGATGCATAATAAGCTAATGCCTGAAGTTCACTTGGTAATTTAGTTTGTATTTTAACATCTTTACATATATTACTTGTACCGATACCAGAAAACTCGTAAACTGTATCTCCTTGATCTGAAGCTTCTCTAAATCCTTTATAGTCTCCCTTATGGTTTTCATCAATAATCATAACTTGCTGTAGAGCTGTATTAGTGATTACTTTAAACGACCATGGGCTTCCGCACGCTTCTGATACTTGTGATAGGATCTCCATTGCAAAGTCGTTAACACTGACTGCATCTTCAGCTGCCTCTCTAACTACGTTTATATTAACTAATATATTACGTATATATCCTTCGTAATAACTACCATCAACATTAAACTTATTATGGATATCTTGTAACGGCTCTGATCCAGGTAATGGTTCTGGTTCCGCTTCTGGGGTTGATATATGTGTTTCTTGGCCGGGTAGTATACAGACTCTAGGATCTAGTGATCTAATCCATTTATTATTAATTATCTTAACACTCTCATATGTAACATCATCTTCAGTAACATCTTGATCCTCCACGGGTGTTACCGGTACCGGGTGCATACTCATAAATTTTATTGCTAAAGTATTATCTTCCATGCGTGGCATAAATAATTCATTGATGATATATTCTTCAATAAATCTCCAGCTAACATATGTTTCACCATATACAGATATTCCCATCTCATTATCAGGATTACCTGTTTTATCAAATACTCTTTGAAAGGATTTTTCTCGAGTCCTATCAATAGATGTACCAATCCCTGGTGTACACGTCATTATAGGTACTTTAGATTTATTACCGTATAATGGAAATCTCACCTCTCCCCATGTTAGGTAGTCCTCATCATCATTAGTTGTAAAAGTTATTGAGTTTGCAATGTCAATCTCTGCTTCTTGTGCGAGATTAATGTTTGCAGATAGATCATCAGCTCTAGCTGTATATGCTGCATCTATTACACTCTGTAATTTTTCAGCAGGTGTTGCTCCGTACCAGAATCTAGTTACATTAGTATATATTTGCTTACCAGTATTATCAACAATTGATATACCTTTTGTCTCTACAGTTTTACCTTGCATGGTTTGTGCTTTATCCGTCTCAAACATAACTTGCTCAGGATCCTCTTCAATAATTCTCGCTTTAAGCTCGCCTGTGACATCTACATAAAACTCAATAAATCCTAAACTATTAGCGTTATCATCATATCTTAGCGTCAATAATCCATTTGGGGATGCTAATATTTGCGCTACAGTCGCATCATCAGTGTGTCCAGATAATACATCTACTGTAGCGTCTTTTACATTACTCTGTATAGCTTGTTTAGATTGTGCTGCTTCAATTGCAGAAGATTTTGTGTTTATTCTATAATAAATTATATCTACATCTGTTACAGGTGTTTCCTCAGCACTACCCTGATCTAATATATTACCACCTAATTTATAAGTGTTTGTAGGTATACCCAATGTTAAGCTATTCGGTGCAATTATATCAATCTGTATATCATATGAACCATCAGCTGCATTTGTCCAATTAAACTTAGTAACAACGCCTATTAATCCATCATATAACCCAGCATCATTCTGTGATCCATCACTAGTGTATTCAACTAGTAAGCTATTAATATCTAAAGTTTTTTTCAATATTTCTTCTTGAATTGCAGCTACACTTGAAAGTCTGTTACCCTCTTCTAATTCACCTAAAAATATCGGTTGTTGACTCTTTACCTCTGAGTGCCATCCCCACTCTAGTAGAATGCTAGATCCTGGCACCATATACATCATTTCTAGTTCATGTAAATCTGCTTCGTGATAGCATTTGATAGATAGTGTTGCTCGACGTATAGTACCTAAATCTCCTTTATTACTAACAGTTATACCAGTAATACCTGGAATAGGTGTATTTCTTAAATTACTTCGATACAATCCAGTACTCTTATCTGATAATCCTGATCTACCGAATTGCGTAACTTCTCCGGGTAGATTTAAATCTGTCCCTTTTTGTGAATATAAAACCCATTCTTGCCATCTAGGTACCGGTATCGTCATTTCATCTGGATCTACAGGTATAGTGAATGGTACAGATCTCATCCATGGAGTACGTGTAGTGATGTGCTTATATGATTCAGGATCTATACGGGCAAATCCCGCAGTCTCTACATCTAACGCTTTCTTAATATTAGGGTGGATTGAATCTAGTATTATCCCTCTATAACTTGACATTTACTACCTCAACTTTTGTATAAATTCAGATGTTTTACTCGGTATTCTTAATCTCACACCCGGTGGTACAAAGAATGTTCCTTTACCTATATCATTAGCTAATGCAATTATCCACCATAAGGAAGTATCTTTATAATAAGTGTTGGCTAAATTATCTAATCTCTGACCTGCTTTAATATAAATATATAGATCATCTTCATGACGTGGTATACTTCCTGGAAATATAGTTGTCTCACGGAAGCGTGAACCAGTATTATCACGCTTAATTTTACTATGTTTATATCTGCTCATACTAATATCCCGATTTAATCTCTGTGTCAGTTTTAGATCTAAACGCTGATGCAGCTGAGGTTGGTATTTCATCATGCAGCACTGTGAATGACATGTTTATGTTTAACCCTTTTGGAACGATATATCGATCATCAGAGGTTCCTGGAAGGAGAGGTGTTTCTAAGGCAATAAACCTATGAACTGCATGTAAGGTGTCACTAGGATGGTTTCTATCTGGATCATTAATTTCCCATGCTAGCTCTTCAATAGGGGTTACAGTTAGCGCTGTCATTATTACCTGCTCACGTAGATAATCACCAATTACTAACCTAGTTAATGGTGCAGACATTCTAGTAGGTGCAAGAGGGGCATCTGGTATCGGTCGAGTTAATTCATATAGTTTATTAACACGTTGATACATATCCCGTAACTGACGGTGGCTTATTGCGTACACTTTTAAGTCAAACGATACTGTTCTATCTACACCACTGTATGAGTATACTTGATCTGGTCTACCTGCGTAGCTTGCTCCCGTCCATGTAGGAGTTGATGTATCTGTTAAGCTACCTATAGCTCCTCTAAATTGATACTTTCCAATTCTAACAGGGACTAGATCTTCATACTGACCTGCTTCTGGTGCACCATCCACGTCTGTAGGGAATTGCTTATCAATTAAGTAATTGTAATCGAGTCCATACCTCTGCTGTAGATTGCTTTTAGATGGTAGCCCTGTCATCTGATCTTGCTCTGCATATGTACTACTACCTAGTGTAGCTCTGTTAACAATGTTAGAAGCAAGGATGCCAGCTGGTAAGGATGATATTATTGGTGCTACAGCATCGAGAGCTGCATGTACTGCTTTACCACCTTTTGGTCTAAATAAATTAGTTTTATAATTGTATGCGTTCAGTAAAGCTGATTTAGCAGTATAAGCAAGTCCAGGTCCTTTACTATAATCTTGTCTAATCATCTCACCTTGAGTTCTTAACTCAGATTTAGGAACACCTGATATTTTTCTATATAAGTCTTGTACTGCTGTTTTTAATTTCAATGCCATATCTTACCCCATTCCTATCGGTATACGCTCTAAAGCCATTACTTCTGATAATTGTGTGCCTGATACATTTAATACTCTTTGCTGTGATAGTAGATATATAATTTTATCAAGCTTTTCACCCATCCCTGACCCACCTCCGCTTCCACCGAGATTAGTACCTGCTATAATAGAGTCATCTTTATCTAATTGTATTGAGCCTTTTGGACCAGATACTACCATACCACCGTCGGATCCAATTACACCATCCTTCATATTAGATGATTTTGCTGAACTGCTTGCTCTGTTCATATATGCAACACCTGTTCCAACTGCAGCTAAGGTTGCTAGCATCCCAATACCCACTGTCAATGCAGACATTGATGTCAACTCCGCAATAGCTTTTACACTCGCGATTGCTGCTATGGTACCTTGTACAATTTGAATACTCATCAGAATACCTTTCATTACTTTCTGATTTTGCACCTGTGCTGCTAGTGATTCTTGAATATTCTTCTGTGCGTTTTCATTAGCTTCATCAGCAGTTGTTGCATCGAGCTTAGCTTGTAGTGCAGTAGCAAGGCTTTCATTACCTGTCGCTAGTGCTTCATTAGCAGCTTCTTGCAAGGCTACATTATCATTTCCTACTGCTGCTATTGCTTGAGCTGTCTGGAGCTTTGTTACATCCATACCTACAGCTTCATTTAAGACCTTATTACCTATTACACCTAAGTTATTTATATCTCCAACCTGAGATGTAACCTCTTTTAACGCTTCCGCATGCTTACCTTCTAAAACCAGGGCTCTTGCTTTATCAAAATTAGCGTTCTTACCGGTTATCACGTTAAACTTCATTTGAGACTCAATTGATCCCTCAATATCCAATAGCTTATTAGCTATATTCATAGCATCGTTTAACTCAAATCCCATTTTTCTAGTTTCGATAGCAGTACGAATCATATTTTTCATACCTTGACCAGAGAAGTTAGCGAATGCTTGCCCTGAGCTTGCTATATCTTTCATCGCTTTACCAAACTTAACATCATTAGCATCTGCTAGATTTTTAGCTAATACTAAAGTAGCTTTTGCTGACTCCGCTGACGCGCCGTCAACTGTTTGCATAAGACCGGTTAATTTTGCAGCTTCTGAGCGAGATATATTTAATTTATTTGCAGTGATTGATAGTGCTGTTGCTTGCTTTTCAGTGTACATGGTACTGGAGCGGAGTACATTATCCATCTCATTCATAGTATCTAGTATCTGCGCGCGAGTGGTATCAACAACTAAGCCATCTTTCAGCTCTTTCGCGATTGCTTTATTAATTTTTTGAGCTTTATTTAATGTTACAGCCATTGTATTAGCAGTATCGCGCTGCGTTTTACCTATAAAGGTTATAGCACTCTTCATTTTTTCAGTGATAGCTAATATACTACCAGCTGAAGTAAGCTGCTTAATTAGCGATTTTTCTTGAGCTCCATCTTCTTTTGTGATGCCCTCTTCGAGATTTAATACTTTACCTTGGATTTTAGCTATGCGCAGATATGCATTCTCAAGAGTCTTTGCCTTCTTATTAATGTCTTCAGCTGACTTACCTTGCTTAACATACAGGTCCAGGATAGATTCATGCTTTTTTATAAGCTGCTCTGTCCTCGTCTCCTGTTGCTTTAACGCACTTAAATCTGCTTTGTTATCCTGCTTAGCCATTAGAGATTAATCCTGCTCTAGTTCACGATTAAGTTGTTCAAGTTCTGCTGTTATCTGTTTTATGCTTTGCTGTATTTTTGGATTTTGTAATGCTTTCTTTTTTGCAATAGATTTTACACCCTTTTTAGCGAAAAAAAGACCAAGCATTGCAACAACGATTTTCTGTAAATTCATAATACTCCTGTTCTCAGTTATATATTATAAATATCAGAATTCTACCTTTTACGGGCGTTTCTCTTTACTTCTTTATTTTGTTTTTGAATAATCTCGTGTTTTTCTTGAACAGTATCGGTCAAGCATTTGATATGGAACCTACGTAGCCATATAGGCATATTGTATACATCAGAGAATGTATACCCCCCTCCACCATTATATACAAGAAAGAATATCTCTCTATGTACTATGGGCTTATAGTTAAGCCCCAGGCCAAAAAAAGTCCAGTCCAATGGGTAACATGACTCTACCATTAAAGTTAAACTCATCGTTCTTAACGTGTACAGTTAGATCGATATCGGGACTCATATTTAATATATGAGTTCGTAGTTTCAGTGAGTCTCTAGCTATTAATTGATTGTTTATAAAGCTATCGATATGTGCTCTATCTACGTTACCATCAATAGATGTGATCTGGTGCTGTAATCGAGTAGTAACGCTTTTTGAATGGCCGCGAAGTGATTGCTTCTCTAGTTGAGCAGCTATCATAACCTCTTCACTACCTGTTAATAATTTGAATTTTAGGATCTGGCCACCTACCGGTAATGTATATTCAAACTCATTTGAATTACTGTATAGTGATTCATCTAAAAGCTCATTACCTATCTCCGTTAAATCAACGGTATGTGGGAAAGATTCTTCAGTTCCTGGAATACTTACATTGATGTCATATTCTGGACCGTATCCTAATACGCGGGCAGCAATCATTATAGCATTCTTATCACCTAATAATAAATCAGCATAACGTATAGGTTGACCTTCACCGTTACTCACAATAAGAGCTTCAAACAGCATATCCAACGCTTTTCCTTGCTTAATGAGAGTTGGATTTGTTAAAATATCCTCTTCTCTAGCTGTCATATATTTCATTTCAACTTTACCCGTTGATAACGGATTATCTTTTGAATATACTAACCCTTTACTTGGTAGATCTACTATTTCAGTAGGAAAATCAAAATTACCTGCTGCAGCTGTACGTGCAATTGCTTGTTGTTTTATATCTTTATTAGAAACATCACCTGGGTAATCTGTATCTATAACTTGTCCTGACATTATGTAACTCCTTTATTGTAATTAATGTATATATAAATATATACAAACCAAAAAAGTCCCGATTTCTCAGGACTCTTTTTATATATACTACATTATTAAAATTCTAATACTGCATAATCGTATTTCAATGTTAAACTAATCTCTATTGGTTGATCATTAGACCAATCTAATTCACCCATTTCAGTTGACAATGGAAATGCTCCTTTAAGAACCCATCTTTCTCTAATATCACCTGCAGGCCCTAAAACCTCGATAGTGACCTCTTCTTTATAGAAATCCGGATATCCAGCTTTTCCTGTTGCAGATTCGTATCCTTTACGAACCCACTCCATTACATGCTGTGCACCAGATGGTACGATTGGATCCCATAAGGTCATAGTCACATCATTCCAATCTGCTTTTCCTTGCAGCTTTCGCTTTGTATTAATGTGATCAATTACAACCTCACCGAATGTCACACTAGGGCGAGTTACCTTCTTACAGATGAATGATGGTATATCTCCAACTGACATTACAAACCGATTTGATACTTTCGGTGTGAATGAGTTGAACATCAATTGTTGTGCGCTAATAGTCTCTGCCATTATATTGTTCTCCTATTTATAATAAATATCTTATTCACCAAAAGTTGCACCGGTTGGCATAACATTAAAGTCGACTACAATGAATTCCGCTGCTTTTGCTGGCTGAATGTATATATCTCCCTTCATGATGTTTCTATCAATGATATCAGGTGTGTTATTCGTGTCATCCATTACAACTTTAAACGCATATAATCCGTTATTCTGCTGTACTCTTTCCATATACGGAACAACAGTTGATAAGAATCTATTTCTAGTTTCATTTGTATTATTTTCGAATACAAGATACTTACTAGTAGATGCAATGAACTTTTTAAGGTTAATTAATAATCTTCGTACATTTACTCTATCTAATGCAGAAGACTTCTTTTGTAAAGTCTTTTGACCCCATACTACAACTCCTTGTCCTGGGAATGTTGCTAATGGGTTGATACGTCCTGAGTATAGAGTGTCTCGATTTGTATGAGTTAATTTACGTTCAGCTCTAACTGCTACATCAACTCCACCTCTATTTAACCCAGCAGGTGCATACCATTCATGTGCAACTTTATCGTTAAATGCAAGTACACCTGGTAATACAGATCCAGCTGGAACCCATATAAGCTTATTTAGCTGATTGTCAGGTATCTGAACCCATGGCCAGTACATCGCTGCATAGCTTGAGTTATAATCTGCTGCTTCACCAACTGCAGTTGCAATTGATGATCCATACCCTACAGGATCTATTACTGCAAAACAGTCACCTCTAGCTTCAGCAACTTTCACTGCTTTATCTACGATAGGTGAGTGCATGTTTTGATTAGCTCCTGGAATTAATATCATATTAATATCGTATTCATCTTGATTTGCAAGTAAATTTAATGCTTGTGTATAAGACGATCCACCGTTTGCATTATCTGCAGAACTTAAATCGTATCCTTGACAGTTACCCTCTACTATATTTTCATAGAATTTTGCTGGTCCAAGAATATTACCATCTGCACCGCCTAGGAATGAACCTGATCCAGCTGTTGGTAATGATTGTGATGCAGCTGCTACTCTAACATCTCCATTCTCATCTAAATAATCGACAGTTTGTTTAAGAACTTCAACACGAATATACCGTGATTTATTTGAGTATGATCCTGATAATTGTAAGTATGGATCAGCTGTGGTACCACGTACTGTGTACACCATATCACCGATAACTTTACTAATATAGTTTGTTGCATTTGGATCTAATGATAGGTTACTCCATGTTTCAAGAGGTATCTTAGCTACACTACTATCATTACCACGTCTTACAACTAGATTAAATGTACCTGTGTTATTGTCTACATTTGTAACTTCCCATCTAATGTTATCTTTCGAGCCACTCTCTAGTACATTGTTAGTACCTTCTGATGCTTGATAATTATTCAGATTATCACCTTCTGATAACGTTCTTACTTTAAATGCTGTTTCTGTTGCTCCATTAGTACCATTTGCAAATGATATTAAATCTGTAGTAATAGTACCAGAACCAGTTTCAATTGAAATTGTTTGAACTCCATTATCTGTTGCTGTAAATTCTACTTGTCCTGCTCCAGATACAGCGGTTAATGCTAGTGCAGCTACAGTGTTTACTTTAGTTACAAAGTTAGTAACAGCTGCTCCTACGGTAGAGCCTGTTTGATAATAAAATATCGGAGACTCATCTACTGGTACTGAAACTTGATCACTTGCTATGAAACGATACTCTACACTACCTTGTGTTATCTGTATCTCACTTCCATCTGCTGCAAATGGATTGGCTGCGTCTACAGATGCTGTAAATGCTCCTGATGCTGCTGTACCTGTACTCGGTGTCTCACCAGTAGCTACAGAACTAGAAGCATGGCTAAACCCATCTCCTGCAATTCTAACTACAGTTAATGGTCCACCGTTCTTAAGATATTGTTCCGCTGTATGGGATGTTAAATATTGTTGGTAGTCACTACCACTTTTGAACGTATTTCCAAATAGATCTACGTATTGTGCATATGATGTAACCTGCGTAGGGATACCTACAGGTCCTTTAACTGTTGGACCTACAATTGCTGCACCAATCTCACCAACTCCTTGTGGTAAGAATGATAAGTCATTTTCACGCGTAAATACGCCGGGACTTATAATTTTTTCAGCCATGTACTTTCTCCTAATATTGCAATATGAGTAAAATTATTCGTATATAAATATATGAATAAAAGTGCAAAAACTACTTTACCAAGAGTAATTATGTAAATTACATTATTGCAAGAGATGCAGTGAATACAGAATCATCTGCAATTGTTGATGCACCAGTATTCCAGAAATTTAATGAAGCTGTTTTAGCTGACACCACATTAGCGGTAACAATAGATCCTGTTATTATAGCTCCTGATCCTCCAATTACGTTAGCTAATATCACTGAATTTGCAATAATCGATGAATTATATACTGTTACAGTCCATCCTGTATCTACTGCTACACTGCTTTGTAGTTGATTCGTAATTTCACATCTTTGTCCATTGACACTATGTACTGCACTATCTGCAGATGAGCCTGTTTGAATATCTTGATCTAAAGTAAGGTAACCTAATCTACCACCATCAATATACGCTATACCATCGATATATAAATTTTGCCACTCGAATCCAGGTGAACCTAAATCCCAAGTACTATCTTGTGATGGTATTAACGATCCACTTAATGTAGTGATCGAAGCAGTTGAAAAGCTTTGAATTGAACCTTCTATTGAAGAAACAGTCCCAAGTCCAGAAATGTGATCTAGATAAGCTGTTCCATCTACATATAAATCTTTCCATTGTTTTGTAGATGAACCTAAATTCCAAACATCATCACCATTAGGTGTTATTGAACCTGAAGCTTCTATTGAACCTGAAGCTTCTATATTATCAACATATAACCTACTCCATTTTTTGTGCTGAAGGCCTAAGGTTCCAACACTATCCACACTTGGGTATACGGAACTACTTGCAAGTACTGAACCTGAAGCTTCTATATCATTAACGTATAATCTATTCCATGATCTATCAGTATTACCTAACGTATATTGTGTACCATTAACAGGTACAATATGACTACTTGCTGTTATAGTTACATCTGGTGAAATTAAAAGCTTAGTGGCCACAGAATTTGCTGATAAGCTTTTCCAGTTCTTTGAAACTGAACCCAAATCATATGTGTTATCATCATTAGGAATAATACTGGAACTAACTTCAGCTTGAATAACTATATTATCTGTATCAGCGTCTCCAATAGTAAATTTACCAGTTGTAGTTAAGGATCCGGATACTGTTACAGTATCGCCTGAATTCGGGGTTATTGTATTGACGTATAATGTGCTCATTCTGCTTCTCCGTGAGTTATAGTATTAATCGTATATAAATATACAGTTATAACTAAAAGGTTTGTATTTTCATTGTTTAATTTATTTTTATTTAAAAAGCCTGAATTCTTATTTGGGCGTTTTCATTTAATCTTAAAGATCCTATATTAGTAACTTCACCTGTAGTAGTAGTTCCAATATATATAGGACCATACCAATGGGCTACTTGACCACTTGGAAAGCTAACTATATTAGTTATATATTGATTGTTACTACCAAATGTTCCTGTATTAATAATAACTTCTTCATTATTTTCATCACTTAATGTAACTGTATTGCTATCTACTTCTACTGTTACATCAGGTTGAATACTTTGAATAGTTAATGTAGCTCCATCTTCAATTCTTAATTTTATATTAGCAGTAGGGACATCATAAGAAGGGTGAATTTCTACACCATTAATATAAATACCATCATACATAGTACTTGTACCACCCCCAATCTGTATACCTACATTACCGCTTCCTGGTGTATAGCTAGTATAAGTACCTGGTATATTGTTCCCTACAGTCCAATATGATACTTGATTTACTGGAATTGTAGTGCTTTGGAGAATCACTGATGGATTACCGTTATTGTTGTTATATATAATGATGTCTCCACCACCATTAACATTTGGATCACTTATAGTAACTTCACCTGTGTCTGAATCTGCTATTACATCAGGTTGTGGACATTGAACTTTAAATGTTGATCCTTCTAGTACGCGGACTACCACACCTTCAGCAATCTTAATATAGCAATTATCACCTACCCCTGTCATTACATTTATAGAAGGTGAAGCGCTCGTACCTATATTAAGAGATTGTGAAATTACACCAGGTTGTGTCATTACAGCTTCTTCGATAGTAACATTTGAGTTACCTGCCATTAATACACCTAGTGTACCATATGTAAGCTGTCCACCTTGAAGAATATCTATAGACATACTTTCAAAACTATAGTTACCATATGATCCAGATACATCTAATGATCCTGATATCTCAACACCTGTTCCAGCAGTATAACCTCCACTAAGTCCAATAGGGTTTCCTGAGAATACATACTTTCCTTGAAAGTCATGTGGGGTAGTGTGACTAGGTCTAATTTTTAATGAACCTGTTAATTCTAAAGGAACTGTTTCTTTAGGACCTAATGATATTCTACCAGCACTTACTGATAATGCTTCGAATGTATCTTTAACGTATATATCAATTTTATCACCTTGTGATCGATATGTACCACCTAAATCAATATATGTTGATGCAGACTCCATAGCACGTAATTTTCGTACTTTCATACCGTCAGCTGTTTTACGCTTTTCAAAAACTTGCTTTGCATCCTCCTGTACGTATGTAGTTACTTCACCACTCGCGCTTGTAAATCTTATTTCATCTCCGGTTATTTTAACTGCCATGGTATTACCTCTATATTATCCTGCATTTAAGGTACCAGTGGTACCATCTGGATTAGTTTTATTGTCAACACTCGCTAAATCTTCTATAACCGCACCTGTAACATTTATTGTTCCATAGTTTTGAATATCTATCTCAACAGTCAATACTCCTATTACAGTTAGCGTTATACCTTGTGGTACAATTATTTCTGCTGCTACAATTGTATCCATATAGAACGTAGTATTCTCTGTCAATGTTACAGCTTCATCTACTCTACCATCATCCCACTCTTCACGAGTTACACCTCCAGTACCATCACCCACTATATGCTCAGTAAACGATACTTTCACCGGACTAAACGTCTTTGTACTACTTTGCTGAATTTGCTTCTGTATAGTATTGGGTATTATGTGCCCGTTTATAGTTATCGTAAATTCTGATTTAACCGCTCTATCTTCACCTGATACTAATTCTGTTGCTGAAGTGAAATCGTCAATCTTAGCTTTTACTAGAAACTTATTTTTATCTCCCCAATATGATCCTTCAGCGTAACTAATAGCTTCTACTAGTTTATTCATTTGAGTAACATACTCAGTCCACACTACACATTCATATGTAGCTATTACATGATCAGGTATTACTACGCGTTGATATGCTTTTGCTCTACGTCTACCTTTTAGTATATCGAATTTATCATACCTATTTTCTTTAGAGTATACATTTTCAATAAAATGGTATAGAGGGTTATTAACATCAACCTTCATACCTAATTCACGATTTTTAGATATACTAGTCCGCTTATACATTACTAGCGGTAACTGCACTTTACCTTTCGAGTCTCTATAAAAGTTTGACTTCTGAGCACTCTTCCAGCGCTCAGGTGATCCGTATATTATAGGAACTACTTGTTCCGCTCCATTGCTATCTGCTATCTGTAGCTTTACAACATTCTCGAAATAGTATTTAATAGTTTCGTCTAAATCTAATAATCCTAATGACACATCTTTTAATGTATCAGTATCACGGCGAATATGCTCTACTCGATTAACTTGCTCTCTATGTGGCTTATTAACGTCCATTAGTATACCTCATTAGACCTAGGACCCTGTGTATTTTCTATTGATAATCTTGAGCGACGAGTTAAGTGAGCGGAAGCTACTATAGATATACTTGCTCCTCCGGATAGATTAGCATCATCAGGTCGTCTACCTCCCCAATATTGATTTTCTACTGCGCTATCTACTTCCCAAAATGCATTATCATGGTCAATAATATCACCAGCTTCTATTACTAAATTAGCTCTATCAATTAGCATATCTTTCAAAAACGCAAATGTTGCAGTTTGATTTACATCAACTCCAAATTCTGAATCGGACCATTCTTGATCCTCTTTAGTTACCAAACACGGTACCCGAACACAGCTTCGGTATGTTTTACCGGTTGATGATTCACCATATAAATTATCGTTCGTTACATTTACATCAAGCTTATATATATGCACGTTTTGCTCAATTATGTCACCAATTAGTTCATAATTAACCTTGGTAATAAATTCTACATCTTTTGCTGAGTTGAATAGTGCCATATTATCCTACGTAAATATTAAGTGGTATTTTATTGATAGTATCTTGCTGGAATTGTGCTTCTTCGCTATTACGCTCCATCATGTTCCGTCTTGAAGATTGCTCGAGATCCTCTCGTAATTGCTCTATTAATACATCTCTCTCTGCTGCACCTTCAGAACGTAATGTATCACCATCTAATGATGTTTCTCCACCTGGAGTAGGTATTGAGGGGTACTTCCCCCTAACAATTCCAAGTAATTCTTTAGTCAATGCTAATGTATATTTTCTAATCCACTGCTTACCTGGATCATTGATATCACTATATAATGTATTAGCGTAGTTAATATTTGAATAATCAGATACAACTCCTGCAGGTGTTCTTAATACATTATTCCTATCATCTACCTCTATATAATGTAACCATAGGGTTGAAGTTTCTGTAGGTTTAGGTAATATAGTTAGCTTATTATTAGTTAATTCAAAACTATGTGCTGATTTACGTACATGATCGTTAAATTCAATGGCTTGCACTCGCAATAAGTCATCATATAGTGGCATCATAAGGTAGTTTATTGCAGGTGAATAGCTACCCCATCCCATAGATGTTAACATTTGCTGTGATCCTAAACCTGAGCCTATATGTGGATCAAAGAATCGAGTCATAGCTGGTGATGATTCATAGAATACTCTACGAACTTCAATATCTTTTGCGGTAGCTGAATTAATACCTATTAATGAATCAAGATCATATGTCTGTGTACCTGCAGTTAATGTGATTGATGCAGAGTGAAATGTAACATCTCCTCCTACTCCAGCTTCTGTCCCATATTGCTTACTAATAGCTACTTGCGCTCCAAGATTATGTGATAAATTTCTATGAGATAAATTTGAAGCAGTACTCGAACCTTTTGCCATTAATAGATTTTCACGGATGTTAAATCTATTTACTTGCGCTGTATACTCTAATGCAGCTTCCTCAAAACATGCCCAGAATTGTATTGCTTGAAGTTCAATATCAACCATAGGGTATCCTAATCGTCTAGCGCACCATAAAGTTGCATTATTACAATCAGTTTCAAATGATACCTCACTTCCATACGTTCCTATAGGTACTTCTTGATACGCGTTTGCAAAAAGTTCCGTTCCATCATAATACGACGATGTTGCCATGTTCTCTCCTAGTTAGTTATATATTATAAATATACAGATAGCACCATATTGTGTAGTTTATCGTGATTTATATCTATACGCGACTGCTCGTTTCAGGTACTAACGGACTATCTTTGAGCGGCATTGCTCTAACTGCAGCTGGATCAAATACCACTGTGTCGTAGGAGCGTTCTATGTTCGTAACACCTACACTTCCTCCTAAGGAAACATTTGATAACATGTTATTTGACCTAGTAGCTGGTATTATAACATCATCTATAGGGGTATTATAGTAAGGGAAATGAGCGATTAAATTAGGTGCTCCCATGAGTGCACGAGGATTTGCATACTCATGTTGGTCAAGTAGTCTACTTCGGAAGTACTCCATATCCTCTACTTCTTCATACCAAACTTGGTCAGAGCTCGGATCCGTGTCTAAGTGTGCATATACAGATGGGTTAATTCGCTGCATCGCTTTTTTTAAAGGTATTCTATCAAGCAGCTCGGTACCAAATACACGTTTTGTGTCATGCATAACTGGATCCCCGTATACGCTTTCATGTAATGAGCTTTGTGTTGTGTATGGTGTGCAGTTTGTTGTATCAGGTATATAGTTACGATATGCGTGTGTTTGCAGCCAATCTTTAGCTTCTGCTTGTGTCAAATCTCTCTTCTTCTGAGCGTATAATGCTAGTAGACCAACAACCTGGGGTCCTGCCATTGAAGTTCCGCTCCTTTGTCCGTATTTAGAATATATTCTACCTGATCTACCTTGCGCTGTTGATGTCTCTTTCATGATAAATGCTCCGATATTAGATTGTGTAAGATAGGTATCAAGTTTTAAAGAAGCGCCTCCTGAGAGCAGGCCTGGGGTAGTATATCTAGACTTAGGATAATCCCTTTTACTCATATCGTACATATGTTCAATACAATCTGGTTGCATGAAATTATAAGGTATGCTTGATAGTATATTCACACCAGGTGCCCATATATCTACACGTGGTCCAGTATTACTAAAAGTTGCTTTTTGATCAACAGCCATTCTATCAGCTGACCGTAGGGTTCGTATGGCTCGATTATAACTAGTTACCTTCATTGAAGGCTTTAAATGATTTAATGGTCCACCCATATTTAACCAAGCTTCATGCGCTACGCTATTATAATAGGATTGATTCTCATAATCACCGGGAAAAAATGAACTAGTTCGCGGGGAAAATACTTCTCCATTTTGGTGTGGCTTGTACCCGAATGTACCAAATGGCTCTTCGTATTTACTTAATCGGTGACCTGGCCAGTCAAGTTCTTCTGTTATATATTGATGCGCGATAGAACTATGGATACCATGAACGTGTAGTGTATCATCAGGGTAGTTTGGCCAACCTTCTGAATTAGCGTACGCTTGAACTCCTGTTTTATCCCAATCGATGTCTCTATCACCGCGCTCGTCGAAATACATGGCAGGGTCTTTTAGAAAAGTGCAATCTGAAGCGCCTACGCATATTACCTTATCGTCTGCCACCAGTGCTGTTGGTAAATCACCCATTGGCATCCATCCCATGGTATGCACATTTTCCTGTACCAGCACACCATCTTTATATTCGTCCCAAGATCGTGTGTGTGCATAGAAACCTGGGTCCTGCCAGTAGTTTGTAGAATATCGTAGTGCATCTCCATCTATACCGCTTGCAAAGTAAGTGTCTGGGCCGGGATCAATAAATGGTGCGGTACCTGATGCAGTAGGATATGCAAATCCATGATTGGGATCTGAAAATAGAACCGATGTGTTCTCTACACTACAAGTATTTTCAAAATCTGCGGATTCTCGTAATGCAGATATTGAATTCATTACAGAATGACCGTTACCAGATGAATAAACCCAGATAGCACCTTCTTCCATAGATTGATCTCTGAATAGAACTTTTGCATATCGCTTATTAATCATATCACTTATATACCAATGTCGATTGAATTTGCCGTAATTATAAGGGCGCTGGGGTTTGTCAGCAACTGATCCAGTGCCAGGGAATATTGTACCGTTAGTACCAAACCTGTACATATAACGTTGCCATTTATAGCGACCTAGGAAGTTTTGCATAGTTTGTAGTTGAGAGCGTAGAGCGGGATTGCCTTCTTGAGATAGTGAACCAGTATATAGTTCCCATGGACTATATGACTTACCTATTACTGGTAATGATACTTGGAAGTTGTCGATAATTTCAGTTCCAGGACCTGCAACTGAGCCTGTTTGTACGGATACATAATGTGATAGTAAGTCTGCAGCTTTATTTAATTCCAAGCGGACCCAGAGGTTTTTGGACCCTAATTTCTCATTAGTATTATATGCTAACCCCAGATCACTCATATTACTATCAAATTTAGCTTTGAGATTATCCATAGAAACTGTAGGTTCAACACTATCATATGCAAAATAATAATCGAGAGTGGGTATACTATTTGGCCCACTATATGTAGACTCTGAATCTGATGGTATATCAAGGGGATCACTCGCTATGAAGCGAAATAAAGTTGTAGTCATACCGTCTGGTGTTGTGCGATATGTATCAAGACTCCAACCTGGCACGATTACTGATACTTCTTCAGATGTGAATGCAGCTGTTGATGCTGTATTTGTATTACCAACTGGATACATACCGCTAAAACCATCGACTCTCGTAAGGTGTTGTCTATTATTTGTTGCAGTGTGAGTTAGTTCCCATGGGTTATTAACGAGGGCATCAATCGCATCTACGTTTTCTACAGGATTTGTACTTTCCCAAGTATACCCTGTTTCAACGGATACCTCTCCATCAAGGCCTACCACTTCCCTATCCGGCTGCGGCACTACATCATAGCTACTAGTAGTTGCTCTAACTAAGTCATTATAAAGTGATGGAGCTCCAGTATTTCTACCAAATCCATATGAGTTGTTTATTATAAGAGGATTGTCGATACCGGCTGCTTTCTTTAATATTTGTAAGTAATAAACGAGCTCCTCGTCACTGGCATCATTCCATCTAAATCCTGAATACCATTTAGAGGCTAAATGGTAGACATTAGCTTCATGTGCCCAACCCATGGTACGGCCGGAAACAGTCCCAGCTGTATGTGTACCGTGCTCATGATCTGGTACATAAGCGCACATTGAGCTCGAGAATCCTACCGTATGTCCTGTTGCAGGATCTATATAATCCATACTACCAGTAACATCTATCCCTTCAGGTGTAGGGTTCTCATTTTTTATATCTTTATAAATATCCCCCCTTACATAAGACACTTCTGGATTACTGATAATCCCCTCCTCTCCAATATCTTCTACGCTATTTACTACATCAGGAAAGTCTTGACTTTCAATCAAGTGACTGATATAGCTATGCATTTGTGCAAACGTAAAGTCTCGGGCGCGGAATTCATCCCATCCATCTGAACCTGATAACACTAATCGATCTATATGCTTTGCTAAATAATTCCAGTCTACCAGTTGAACACGTGTGTCTGCGGTCTCTGTGTTAGTAAATTCGTAGTGAGTCGGATCAATAGCTCTATCAATAGCCATTACATCTACATCCTTACCTGTCCAGCCGTTCTGTGCTACAGTTGATGATCCAGTTATCCATTGTGGTGCGAACCTGGAGTAATTGTGTAGGTTTGAAAATCCATTATACATATCATTTAATTTTTCCATAACATCTCCTATGCGCTCGGTACATCTACACTAAATGAGTTGTTAGCAACTAGTAGATACAAATTACCAGGTACCATATTACCTATTCTATTGCTGTTAAACCTTGGCCACCATACTAACCCAGTGTTCAGATCTTTAAGTTGGGTGATGGCTGCTACATGTTCTGCAAATATTTCTTCAGGATTTAGTTCACGGTTAACAGGTACAGGTAAATAATTCTCTCCTGCCACTATGTTATATGTCGGGTGTATCATAGTATTACCTGGTATTCGTAGATTAAAGCTCTGTAGAGTATTTATTTCATCTAACCATTCAATAGTATACCCTGTTTGTATATCATAATATATATCTCCTACATTTTCTGTTGGTGAATATACTATTTCCTGTGTTGAAGCGTTTCTTATCTGTTTAATATACTTACCGATAGTATCAGGAGTGATGGGTACCTCATTGTTATGACCTGAAGCTTCAAATGCTTTTGAGTAGTTTTCAAATATATATTTAACAGTTGTATTAGAGTTATCAATCCAGCTAGAGAATACACTCTTGAGCGATATAATTGTGTTTACATCTATATTAATTTCTTGATACTGATTCTCTAATACTACAGGTGGATTAGATATATTAACAGTATTACTTACTGGTATGGTAAATGCTTCGTGACATCTGAGTTGATATCCTTGACCTGGCAGCATTTGTCCCATTCCATTAAATTCAAATTCTGGCCACCATACATGAGCGTCATTATCTTTTAGTAGTTGCACTACATCATGTAGCCCTTCAAATAATACTTCGGGGTAAATAGAATTTATAAACGGGTAAGCTATGATATTCCAACCTTCGATCATTTCCATAGTCATTGATTGAATTATAGGTCCAGTAATTTGCAATTGACATAGCTGGTGCGTTCTGACTTGATATCCTTCATTAGCATTCCAAGAACCAATTCCCTGGAAGTCAAATTCAGGCCAATATACGTCTGCATTATTGTTTTTAACGATATGTATATAGTCAACAATATCCTCAGGTGCAATAGTATTACCATGTTGATCTCGCAAACATTCCTTAAATATTTCTCTCACGTCTCCATCACCGATATTACTAACATCAATATATGTTGATATTATATTCCACCCCTCAATCAGAGTTATAATTTGTGTATCTATTTCATTAACTGTATCTGTACTAGGATATATACATAATCCACTCTCTTGATCTGCATTTGCATTGTAATTTAGAGCTGCGGGATCCATACAACCTATAATTGGATCTCCATATTCACAAGTGTAATCATTAACATTAGCAGTGGGATCATAATTTATAGCAGTAGGATCTGTACAACCATAAACTGTATCTGGTGTATAATTACATGTCCCATCATCTATTGTTGCTGTAGAATCATAGTTATTAGCTGTTTCATCGGTGCAACCGAGTATTGGTGCAGGTACGTACTCACAGCTACCGTCATCAATTTCAGCTAATGGGTTGTAAGTATATGATTCTGGATCTGTACATCCATATACTGGTAAGTACCCCTGTGGATCTGAAGTTATTTCATAGTCACCTGTTGTACCACTAGTACTAGGATCTTCTGATTCGTCAAAATCTAGCGACCACTCTAAATAGGTACTTACTTCATCTATAGGTACCGGTGGTGTAGCCGGTAAGGATGATGCACTAGCAATTGATCCTGATGCAAAATCTTCGTTCGGTAATGTACATCTTGTAAATCCCCAATTAGTAGCAACAGTTGGACCTGTATAGTCAGGGGTTCTGATGACTCCCTTAAACGTGCAGTAGGTTAATTGTGTATCTCCAGGTAACGCTGCTGCATCATATATTATATTATTTTCAGTAGTACTTGTTGATATTTGCAAATCACTTCGATTACTCGGTGGAAAATGGAAATAGTTCTCACCGATTCTCACAGTTTCAATGTCTTGTTCCCAAATCATATGATTTTCAATCAAAGAATCCATGTTGTCGGTAATACTGGATTTAAGCGATACAATATTCGCGGTATCCATAGTGCGTATGTTGAAATTACCTTTTACTATTACACGAATAAGATTCGGCATTGAGTGAACGTATTGCGAAATCTCTATATCACCATTATTAATATGTGGCCCTAGAACAGTATTAATAAATTCTTGCTTAGAGATTTCTTTAATTATTATTGTATATATCATAACTTCATGCCTCCTAACTTTGTGGCGGTTGACCTGCTAATAGAAATGTTGATGTGTCAAGTGGTATCTTTACCCACTTATCATTATATGGTTGGAACATGTATAGTTCCCCTTCATTTTGATGTTCTGTTAATGTTTCTTGTATGTATACTAGGGATTCGTTTGTGCTTCCAAAATACGTACTTGAGTTATGTGCTGAGGGTGTAGTGTTAGCACCTAGTTCTGCAGAATAGTATCCACGGGTAACCTCAATGATATGCCAAGAAAATGATGATCCATCAGTTTCTGAAGTAACCTCATTAACATACATGTATTCACTACCAATTAATATCACGTCACCTTGAACAGGCCATCGTAATGATATACCATTTGATGCTAGCCACGCGTTATTATCTCCATCTCCATCATTATAATATTCAAGCTTGATGGTTGTTTCCGTCTCACTAATCGCGTTATTGTTTGCGATCCATACCCCTGTTAATGTACTATAGTCAGTTGTTACATCTAATACATCAGCTAAGAATGCCACTTCACCACCTCGTAGCGATCCAGTGTTGACAGCTTGTAGATCAGCAGATGATGTAAACATTATCGGTGTTACCAATGTATTAAATGGTAAACTAGATCGTGGGCTATCAACAATTCCGTTTATTAATAATGATGGTGTGTGAAATTCTATTTTAGAATCAGCATCTCTTGTAATTATGCGGACTAATTTTTCTGATGTTACATCTCGATTATATGTAGTTATTTCAGATGCAATATCTGTCGCGAGTGGTGTGCCATTCCATTTTAATACACCGTTATCATTATATAATGTACTTGTAGTATTATTTGGTATACCAGCTAGAGTTATCCCTCTACTAACAACATCATTATTAAATCTAGCTACATTGTCTACCCATAAATCAGACTGTACATATACTTCACCAATATTACCATCTAAAGATAACGGGGATAGTTGCAATGTATAATTATTAGAAGTGATTATACCAGGCTCTTCTGAATCAATAAAGAACTCAGCTGAATTTGCTAATTTAAATGAGCCAGAAACATATACATCTTGCTTAATATCTACATCATCATGTAATTCGATAGAGCTAGATACTGATAGGTGAGATGATGATATAAAAGCATCACCGGAATGGTTAATACCTAGTATTAACTTTTTAGATTCACTCTCAAACCTAATCTCAGGTAAACTTCCAGCTGATGCAGATAGATGAATCATAGCTTTAGGTACAGCAGTGTTTATACCTAATCTCGGAATACCTCCTGTAAACGTAAACCAATCATGTGATAATTCGGTACCATACTCTAGATCTAATTCATTGTAATTAACATCCATATAAGTGGATTGACCAGTTAATGAGAATGCAGTATATGGTAGTACTTGATTATCATATGAAGCAACGTCTGTGACGAGTGTTTTAACTAACTCATCACTAGATGTATGTATACTAACAGATCCAGATATATTAAGGTCATTTATAGTAACCTTTTCTGAATCTACTGTAGTAAATATACCATCACCTGTACCACTAATACCGGTTAACCTAGAGCCATCACCGGTAAATACCATTGCACTTATATTCCCAGCTGCTGTTATATTATCTGCTATTATATCACCAGCTGCTGTTATATTATCAGCTGCTTGTACTGATCCAGCTGCAATTTTTCCAACTGTATATGTAGATTGTTTAGCGTCGATGTGCCCACTTGTTACAGTGTATCCTGAGTGGAATGTACTATCACCGGTTACTATAACGTTACCTGTGTGTATAGTATCACTCTCTACATCGTTAGCCCCTATTATACTAAATCTGCGGAGATCTAAATCCTGTGTAGCTTCGTGATTACCTAAATTATCACCTCCAGCGGTAATTGCAGCTAATGAATATGATATATCAGGGAATCCATCCAGCGCTAAATTACTAGCAGTAATATCATGACTTGCACTTATATTTCCTGATGCACTTATATTTCCTGATGTAATTATATTTCCTGTACTAGCGAAGGTGTTACCAAAGATTACATCACCTTGTATAAACGAAGATGCAGATATTGTTCCATCTACTTGTACATTACCTCCAAGAATAGCAGCTGATCCATCACTGTCAATTGCGTTAAGTATAAGGCTGTTTGCAACTATACCACCTTTCACATCTATACTTGCAAGTGAGGCTGTTCCGCCTGATATTACAAAGTCACCACCAGGAGGTTTTATACCTGTAAGTTTAGATCCATCACCATAAAAATATGGAGCTGATATGGTATCGCTTGCGCTAATCGTACTTGCTGTAAATGGTCCTGAAGCGTGTAGTGTTGATCCTGTTAATGTTGTAATTGCATCTTTTAAGTATACTGCTCTACCATCTGATAATGTAAATATAATATCCTCGCGATTAAAATCTGCGTCTGTGACATGCGCGCCAGCTGGACCTGTTACTCCAGCTGGACCTGTATTTCCTCTAGATCCCTGTGGTCCTACAGGTCCATTGAGACCTATAGGTCCTCGAATTTGGCCTACGTTCGACCAAGATGTTCCGTTAAAAACTATACCTTCACCAGCTGTTGCATCTATTCCATTTGCATTACCAGTATCTGAACATATCCACATATGACCGGCAAGCATATCAGTTAAGCCAGTTATATATGCAATTGTACCTGTACCCTGTATTTCAGCTGAAGCTCCAGCTGCTCCAGTTGATCCAGTTGATCCTTGAGCTCCTGTACTTCCTTGACTTCCTTCAAATCCTCTCTCACCTCGAAGTTCAAGTCTAGCATCAGTTAATGTTACTTGGTTTGAATCACTATCAGTAAATACTATATCATCGTTATTGAACGCTGCATCAATTATACTTGGACCGGCTGTTCCTTGAGCTCCAGTTGATCCTTGAGCTCCAGTTGATCCAGTGTCTCCTTTAACACCGCTTGTACCACTTGAACCATGTGATCCAGCTGCTCCAGTTGATCCATGTGAACCAGCTGCACCAGTTGATCCTGTATCTCCTTTTACTGGTCCGATTACTGTAGTCAGTGATGCATCTTGATGATTGAGGGTTATCATCCCTGTAGCGGAGTCATATATTGCATCTGCCCAACCGAGTACTGTTAGATCAGTGATTGAACTCCAGGTTCCACCACTTTTCCTAAATATTTTATCTGTTGATGTATCGTAATAAAAATCATTGTTACTACCTCCTGCATCACCAGGTGTAGCACCTCCGCTATACCACTGTGTACCTGCGATTCCATCTGTTCCACTTGTACCACTTGATCCAGCTGCACCAGTTGATCCAGTTGATCCTGTGTCTCCTTTAGATCCTTGTGGCCCTGTAGATCCATCATCACCTTTAGTTCCTTGAGGTCCCGTAGATCCTTGCGGTCCTGTAGATCCTGTATCTCCTTTAACACCACTTGTTCCACTTGAACCACTTGATCCGTGAGAACCAACTGCTCCAGTTGATCCTACATCTCCTTTAGATCCACTTGTTCCACTTGTTCCATGAGATCCAGCTGCTCCAGCTGCTCCAGTTGTTCCACTCGATCCACTCGTTCCACCTGAACCAGTTGATCCTGTGCTTCCTTGAGATCCTATTGGTCCTTCTGGGCCTATAGGTCCTCGAATAGCTCCTATGTTTGTCCACTCTGCACCATCCCATACAATACCATTACCAGGAACAGCAGTTATATCTCCTACAGTTGCAGAATCGGATGCTATATACATATCACCAGCTGATAGGCCTGCTGGATTTAGATCAATTATGTCAATTAGCCTTTTTGTTCCTTGAATTAAGGTAGATGCTCCATCTGCTCCACTTGTACCACTTGAACCATGTGATCCAGCTACTCCAGTGTCTCCTTTAGTTCCTTGTAATCCAGTTGATCCGGTTAATCCTGTAGATCCTTGCGGTCCTGTAGATCCTGTATCTCCTTTAACACCACTTGTTCCACTTGATCCGTGTGTTCCACTTGATCCGCTTGATCCGCTTGATCCGCTTGTACCATGTGTTCCTTGAATTCCTTGTTCTCCTGTAGACCCTTGATCTCCTTTAGTTCCACTTGTTCCGCTTGATCCATCTGTTCCACTTGATCCATCTGTTCCACTTGTACCATGTGTTCCTGTAGATCCTTGAATTCCTTCTATTCCTTGTAGTCCTTGAATTCCTTGAATTCCAATTGGTCCTACGTCACCTGTATCTCCTTTAACACCGCTTGAACCACTTGAACCACTTGTTCCATGTGTTCCAGCTGATCCTGGATCACCTTTAACTCCACTTGAACCACTTGAACCGCTTGATCCGTGAGATCCATCTGCACCGGTTGATCCTATATCTCCTTTAGATCCACTTGTACCACTTGTACCATGTGATCCAGCTGATCCAGTTGATCCAGTTGATCCAGTTGATCCTTGTAGTCCAGTTGATCCTTGTGGTCCAACAGGACCTCGTACAGCTCCTACATTAGTCCAGGTTGTACCCCACACAATACCATCACCAATAACAGCTGATATTCCATTTGCTTCAGCATTATCTGAACATATCCACATATCACCAGCTGTTAGATCTTCTTGATCTAACCCAGTTATATATGCAATTGTACCTGTACCCTTAACTGTAGTAGCTGCTCCGTCTACACCACTTGTACCATGTGATCCAGCTGCTCCAGTTGATCCAGGTAATCCTGTAGATCCTTGTGGTCCTGTAGATCCAGCATCACCTTTAGTTCCTTGTGGTCCTATAGGTCCTTGAGATCCATCCACCCCACTTGTTCCGCTTGATCCATCTGTTCCGCTTGATCCATCTGAACCTGCATCACCTTTAACTCCACTTGTTCCACTTGAACCATGTGAGCCATCTGAACCTGCATCACCTTTAGTTCCTTGTGGTCCTATAGGTCCTTCTATTCCTTGAATTCCTTGAATTCCTTGAATTCCAATTGGTCCGTCTTGCCCAGTTGATCCTGTGTCTCCTTTAGATCCTTGTGGTCCTTCAGGTCCTCGTGGTCCTTGAATAGCTCCTACATTAGTCCACCTACCTCCATTGTATACAATACCATCACCAACTTGAGCAGATACTCCGGTTGCTGAAACAGCTTGGTTTGAACATATCCACATATCACCTGGAGATGCTTCTGACGTATTTATATTTCCAGTTATATATTCAATTGTGCCTGTACCTATAATTGTAGTAGATGTACCATCTGCCCCAACTGAACCTGTTGATCCAGTTGATCCGGTTAATCCTTGAGGTCCTACTTCTCCTTGAATTCCTTGAATTCCTTGAATTCCAACTGCTCCAGTTGATCCTGTATCTCCTTTAACTCCACTCGTTCCACTCGTTCCGGCTTCTCCAGTTGATCCAGTTGATCCAGTTGATCCAGCGTCTCCTTTAGTTCCTTGTGGTCCTATAGGTCCTTCAGGACCCACCTCTCCTTGAATTCCTTGAATTCCTTGAATTCCAACTGCTCCAGTTGATCCTGTGTCTCCTTTAACACCACTTGTACCACTTGAGCCACTCGATCCAGCTGCTCCAGTTGATCCAGTTGTTCCTATTGGTCCTTCTGGTCCTATAGGTCCTCGGATAGGTCCTATATTAGTCCACTCTGTCCCATCCCATACAATACCATTACCAGGTGCAGTTGCTTGCGCGTTAATAATTCCTGTATCTGATGTTATATACATATCACCATTTGATAATGTTGCTGTGTCTATATCATCAATCTCTTGTGTCGTTTTCGTTCCTTGGATGTAGGTAGACGCTCCATCTTGCCCAGTTGATCCGGTTAATCCAGTTGATCCGGTTAATCCTTGAGGCCCTACTTCTCCTTGAATTCCTTGAATTCCTTGAATTCCAACTGCTCCTGTTGATCCTGTGTCTCCTTTAACACCACTCGTTCCACTCGTTCCGGCTTCTCCAGTTGATCCAGTTGATCCAGTTGATCCTGCGTCACCTGTGTCTCCTTTAGATCCTTGAGCTCCTGTAGATCCTTGAGGTCCTACTTCTCCTTGAATTCCTTGAATTCCTTGAATTCCAACTGCTCCAGTTGATCCTGTGTCTCCTTTAACTCCACTCGTTCCACTCGTTCCAGCTTGTCCAGTTGATCCGGTTAATCCTGTTGAACCAGTTGATCCTGTGTCTCCTTTAGTTCCTTGTGGTCCTTGTGGTCCTCGTGGTCCCTGTATTTGTCCTACATTAGTCCACCCTCTTTCTGTACTATAAGCTATTCCGTCACCAGGATCAGCTGAGACTCCACTCGCTTCTCCTGAATTAGTACATATCCACATATCACCAGGCTCTGGGTTAGGTAAACTAGTTATATATGTAATTGTATCAGATCCTTTAATTTGAGTAGATGTTCCGTCTGCTCCTGCTGTCCCGCTTGATCCACTCGATCCATCTGTTCCACTCGATCCATCTGTACCACTTGTTCCACTCGATCCAGTTGATCCTGCGTCACCTGTGTCTCCTTTAGTTCCTTGTGGTCCTATAGGTCCTTCAGGACCCACCTCTCCTTGAATTCCTTGTATTCCTTGAATTCCAATTGGTCCTACGTCACCTGTGTCTCCTTTAACTCCACTTGTACCACTTGATCCATGTGATCCAGTTGATCCAGTTGATCCAGTTGATCCAGTTGATCCTGTGTCTCCTTTAGTTCCTTGTGGTCCTATAGGTCCTTCAGGTCCTACTTCTCCTTGTATTCCTTGTATTCCTTGAATTCCAATTGGTCCTACGTCACCTGTATCACCTTTAGTTCCTTGAGGTCCCGTAGATCCTTGCGGTCCTATAGGTCCTTGAATAGCACCTACATTAGACCAAGCTGATCCATCCCATACAATACCATTACCAGGGTTACCAATTACACCACTTGCATCACCTGAATTAGTACATATCCACATATCACCTGCTACTAGATCTGCTGAAGGTAAACTAGTTATATGTTGAATTGTATTAGATCCTTTGATGAAAGTAGATGCTCCATCTGCTCCACTTGTACCGCTTGAACCATGTGATCCATGTGAGCCATCTGAGCCATCTGAGCCATCTGATCCTGCTTCTCCTATGTCTCCTTTAGATCCTTGTGGTCCTGCAGGACCTACAGGTCCTTCTATTCCTTGTAGTCCTTGAATTCCTTGAATTCCAACTGCTCCTGTTGATCCTGTGTCTCCTTTAACTCCACTCGTTCCACTCGTTCCAGCTTGTCCAGTTGATCCAGTTGATCCTGCGTCACCTGTGTCTCCTTTAGTTCCTTGTGGTCCTATAGGTCCTTCAGGACCCACCTCTCCTTGAATTCCTTGAATTCCTTGAGTTCCAACTGCTCCAGTTGATCCTGTGTCTCCTTTAGTTCCTTGTGGTCCTATAGGTCCTTGAATAGGTCCTACATTAGACCAAGCTGATCCATCCCATACAATACCATTACCAGGTATAGTATAGTAACCGTTAACATCTCCTGTATCAGATGCTATATACATATCACCATTTGATAAGGTACCTGTATCTAGGAGATTAATCTCTTCTATTGTTTTCGTTCCTTGGATGTAGGTAGACGCTCCAGCAGGTCCTGTACTTCCTTGTATTCCTTGAATTCCAGGTGGTCCAGGGTCTCCTTGATCTCCTTTAGATCCTTGTGCGCCTGTTGATCCTGCTGATCCAACTATAGGTCCAATTGTATGCTGAAAAGCATCGGAACGAGTAATCACGAGATTATCACTGTCAAAGTTTATGTCTTGTATACCAACTCCTGGAGATCCTGCTGATCCAGTATCTCCTTTAGTTCCTTGTGGACCCACGTATAGGTCTTCTGGAAATGTAAAAGTTATAACAGTCCCTGAACCTTGTGGAGTAAAGTCTACTGTTGGGGTACCTCCTAATGGACCTACAGTAACATCTGGATTAACTGATATATCAGGTGTTATATCTGCAATAAAATCTTCATAGGTAAGTCCTTCGGGATCCTCTTGTAAGGTTAACCATATTTCGAAAGCAGATAAGCCGTCAATACCGTCAGAAGGTGTTAAATCATCTCCTGTATCTACAGCAATCTTTGCCCAGTTTTCAACTACATCAAAGTTTGTTGGATCACTGCCTGTATACATGTGGTAGAATCCAGTTGCTTCATCTTTCACAATACATCCAGGAGATGCGTGATTACTAGTTATAATAGTAGCTACCTCGGCAATGGTAGGTACTACCCTAACGTTACCTTCAATACTATTAATATGTACTAAAGGAGCTGTACCACCGTATATGTATATACCAGCACCGTAATTAATACTATAATGGCTTGAATCCATTCCCATACTAGCTTACTCCTTGTATCCTTACATAATCATTTGGTACAAAATTACCTTGTAAATTAGATACATAAATATCAAACTTTAAAGTTTGACCGTTTACTGTATATTCGAAATCATCTTGTATTTTAGTTATTGCAGTAATCATCGGTGTAACAGGATTTGATTCAAATCTTATATCCGTAATAGTGCCGTAGTATGATGGTATTGCTATGTAATTATACAGAGGTCCACCTGGTGCATATAGATCCGTTGGATCACTTGTAGATAAAGCGTTTGTATCAAATACTGCTACTTGAGCTGATATACTATTAAGTAGTGCTGTAAAAGCAGCAGCATCAGATTCACCGTCTAGCTCAGTTGCATATTGTCCGAGATACTTCGGTGTTGATACATTTATTGTTAGTACATTTACTGTAGGGAAACTAAAGTCGGTAGCCATATACGTCGCCTTTACATACATTCTATGTCCTTCTTGTGTATTAACAAACGTATCTGGATCTTTTTCTAAAATCTCTTCTGATGATAAAGTAAATGGTGATGCCTGTATCATTCCACCAGCAGCGGAGAATGGTTGTACATCTTGTTCGGATGTTACAGTCTGAAGCATTCCAGAAACATTTTCAGCATTAAATTGTTGAGTCCAATGTATACTGTTAACAGCTATTGAGTTACCATATTGAATTGTTTGGTTGTTAGTTACAGTTGAATTATTACTATCTCGTGCTGTGAAGGTGTGTAGTAACCCTACAGCTGCTACTTGTGGAAGAATAAACATTTTTCGTAGTATCGACTCAATCGTATCACCAACATTAAATATATCTCCTTCTTGTATACCTCCTACACTATAGTCACATTCAATAGCCTCTTGCAATAATCCCGCGCCGCTTCCAAGACCATCTTGACCACTAGGGATTGTAAAATTGATTACTGGATTTGCGTCTGTACTCGAATCATCATGTTCGACGGCTGGTAAGGTACCTGGGAGTCCTGCTGTTACTGGTCCAAATGATATACTAGGTGTTGAACCTGCTGCTCCAGTTGTTCCACTTGTACCACTTGATCCATGTGTTCCTGCTGCTCCAGTTGCTCCACTTGTACCACTTGATCCATCTGTACCATTTTGACCTCTAACATCTAGTGTAGAGAATTCTAAACCGTCATTTGAAGAGAAGTCTATTGTCCCATATGCTGAATTATACTGTCCCTGAGTCCATCCTTGACCACTTGTACCATTTGTTCCACTTGAACCACTAGTTCCACTGGATCCACTTGTTCCACTCGAACCACTAGATCCACTTGTTCCTTCTGGTCCGACCGCTCCACTTGTACCACTAGATCCACTTGTTCCTTCTGGTCCAGTTGCTCCACTTGTTCCACTAGATCCACTTGTTCCAGCTGTTCCTGTTCCACTTGTTCCACTCGAACCACTTGTACCACTCGAACCACTGGTTCCGCTTGATCCGGAGGTTCCACTTGAGCCGCTCGTTCCACTTGAACCACTAGTTCCGCTTGATCCACTTGAACCACTTGTACCACTCGATCCACTTGAACCATTTGTTCCGCTTGTCCCATCCAATCCTCGTATAGTACCTATATTAACCCAAGCACCGGCGGCAGTATATACTATAGCATCTCCTGCAAATACACTTTGTCCAGAATCCATAGTACCAGCTGTACTAACAATCCATATATCACCTGCTGTAGGACCTACTGTATCTTCAATAACAGTAATAGTAGCTGTACCTTTAACTCCTAATACACTCGTACCATCTGCTCCATTTGAACCACTTGTTCCACTTGAACCGCTTGTTCCGTGTGTTCCTTGTGGTCCTATATTTCCTTGATTTCCGCTTGTTCCACTTGATCCACTTGATCCACTTGAGCCGCTCGTTCCACTTGATCCACTTGATCCACTGGTTCCGCTTGAACCGCTAGTTCCGCTTGAACCGCTAGTTCCGCTTGAGCCGTCTGTCCCGTTAGATCCACTTGTTCCGCTTGAACCACTTGAGCCACTCGTTCCACTTGATCCTGAAGTTCCACTTGATCCACTAGTTCCATTTATTCCACTCGTTCCACTTGATCCTGAGGTTCCACTTGATCCATCTGTTCCATGTGTACCATTGGCACCTTTGAGATTACCGGTAGTGAATCCCAGGCCATCATTAGATGCGAAGGATACTTGACCAGTACCTCCGTTATAACCTGTACCAGCAACTATCCAACCTTTACCGCTCGATCCATCTGTTCCGTCTGATCCACTTGTCCCGTGAGAACCAGCTTCTCCTGTTTGACCTTTAACATATCCTGCAGAAATGGGAGTACCACTATTACTTATAGTTATTTGTAGATACCCATCACTATCAACAGTTGCAGATGAGATAGTATTACCAGCATCAAGAATTGTAGCTAATTTTACCCAATTATTATTAACATCTCCCCATTGCTCATCTGTAGTAAGTCCGTGTGTGTATATATAATACTCACCCTCAGTATTAACAATAGTACCTGTGTGTCGAATATACGATTCCATCGCGTTTAAGTAAGCTGTACTGAAAGCTGGCAGTGTGTGTACACCACCCTTTATATTATTTGTATCAACTACAGGCATCCCATCTACAGATCGCTGTATTATTGAAGCTACATTTACTGCCATTTTATTCTCCTATGTTATAGTCAACCGGTCTAGAGCTGTCATTTGTCGTTCTTGTTCTGATATATACACATCTACGTTATAAGTAAAATCAGCTGTACCAACACTATTTTGAATTGGTATATCTTCTGCTAATAATGTCCATGTTGGATTTGGTATCTGCAGTGAAAATCCATTACCATCTACTATATTTGCGATATCTGGTATTTGAGACGGATACACTATATATGTAAAATTATCTTTTGTCTGTGTTTCTTCTGTACCATATACAGTCCAATTAACTGCGGCTGTTAAGGTAGAACGCTGTGACTTAATAGTATTTACCATTGTTTGGATTGCAGCATTATCTATTACACTATCACCTGTTAGTATTATTTCAGGATATCCACCTAGATATGCGTACGCTTTAAAAGCTGCTGTTTTAGTTTTAGGTGTTCCACCACTCCATGTTAATCCCATAGTTACTCCTCCAATAGTTGATCGTGTAATTGTCTGTGGTGTAAAATATGCTGGACTCGTATCACTTACATCGATCAATGTAGGTACTCCGAAATCAACATCAGCATTTGTACTAGATATCCCACCAATTGTTACACCTTCTCCCGTTACAGTAAATACTACATTATCAATTTTCACGTCTGTACCTATTTCATTTTCTGTATATGATATTTCACTAGATCCTGTGTAGAATCCATCAAAGGCTAGTGCTGCAGGTATAGGTGGTTGTGATTGACTTAGCATTGCTCTCAATACCGACTCAATTGTTGATCCAGCTGCAAATGTATCTCCATTTGAAATATAACCAACAGAGTAATTAGTTTGATAGTCTGCCCAAAGTGATGCGGTGATATCAGCATATAATAGCCCGGAGCCTATAATATCGCCGTCACCTGGAGGTCCTTCATCTCCTACCTCTCCTTGATCTCCCTTCAATGATGCGAGAAATGCTGCTGCATCTCCTACATTACCTTGCTCTTGCCAAACTTCGAGCGCTGATTGTCCTGGTATTCCGCTAGGTATTCCAAATTGCAATGATGCATTTGACGAATCAGATCCCATCTCCGTTACTGTAGGGGACTGTAGATGTGATAATCCTACTGTTGAGTGAACTGTTACTGTACCAGCTGGACCTGTTCCCCCGGTTGGTCCTTCTGGGCCTTCTATATCACCTAAATTTTGAACTGGAGTATCGCTGGTTAGTTGTACAAATAATTGAGTTCCGTCAAGATATATATTACTTATACCTACACCGTCAAAGTAATCAATACCCTTTACAGGAGTTGTACCGGACTCACCCTTTATTGATCCCACACTAGGTAGATAGGTACCATTTGATAAACCTAAAGTAAGCATTCCGGTATTTGAGTTATATGAAGCGCCATTAACTGAATTACCTTGCAAGCCTTGTAGGCCCTGTGGACCAGTAACTGGTCCTGAGTTTATCCATTGTGCTCCAGTCCACGATATACCATCCCCGATAGAGCCAGATATATTATTACCTTCATCACCTGTATTAGTTAATATATAAAAAGATCCTGTAGGTAGTGAGCCGGAATCAATTGTAGTAATATATTGTGAGGATGTCGCTGCTGTTACTACAAACGTTGTTCCATCCTGTCCGCGATATCCTCTGTTCCCTGTTGCACCTATAGGTCCATCAGCACCGGTATCCCCTAGTTTACCCTGTGGACCGGGCTCAATAACTTTTACAGTGTTTGTTCGAATAGTTTCTGTAGCTACCGTTGCAGTATCGCTAGAAACCGGAGTTATGGTAGTTACAGCTCCTTCATCAATAATTACATTATTATCAGGAAGGTCAACAATAATTACTTGGCTAGCTAATTTACTATTATCTACAACCTCTATCCTACCTACCGGAATGGTAATTTTTACTATGTTTGGTGTATCTGACATATTACGATGATATAGTAACCTCTTTGGTTAGATTTATTTGACCAGTTAATATTTTATTTACTGTTACAGGAGCACTACCACTGTATACTTCTAAGTCATATTGTGCTGCTTTAAAATCAAATGCTGATGAACTAGCAGCAGATATATAAATGCGCATTGATCCGGATGATTTTGGTAAAGCATCACCTCCAGTTGGATTCGGTGGTTTCATATTAATACCTGTTAGATCATCTTGCAGTGATGATGATAATGTAGCATATAAGGTAGTGGATCCAGCTGATGGACGTATATCCATTCTAGCTTCATATTCTGTTAGATCAATCGCTACCCCTGCGCTATCAGTATAATTTATTGTAAAATCTACTGTCGATCCTTGTTCAATTTTAAAGTTGTATCTACCTGCAGCCATTTTATAATCCTTTGCGGTACTTGTAATTTTTATAGACATCTAATACATCATCTAGTATAGGATGCCTATGATTGTTTAATAATTCTATTGTATGTAGCCCTGGTACGCTAATTACAGATGATAAAAACTTAAAGCCTGTTTCACTCTCTTTTTTTAAATCAATTTGATCTGTATCACCGCAAAATATCATTCTACTATTTAATCCGATACGCTGTAATATCATCAATGTCTGTTCATGGTCTAAATTTTGACATTCATCGACAATAACGCAACTATCTAAAAACGTTCTACCTCTCATGTACGATACAGGTACAATTTCTATTATACCATTCGATACCATCTTTTCAACTCTCTCTTTACGTAACAGTTGAAACATGTTAGCATATATAGGAGCCACCCATGGAGCCATCTTATCTTCTAACCCACCAGGTAAGAAGCCTAAGTCCTCTTTGGAAATAGTCGGCCTTGTTATTACTATCTTTTTCTTTCGTTTCTCTAACACTTCTTGTAGTGCGATTTGGCAAGCTAATAATGTTTTTCCAGAACCTGCTTTACCTTTAATGATTGACAATGTGTTTTCTAATATTACTGTTTTCGCTTGCTTTTGCTCTTCATTCAATGATAGCAAAAATCTATACCCTTTTTTATTATTTTTAGGGGTACTCTTATTAAACTGTAGACTCATTAACGCCCTCCATATGTTATAAATATCGAAGTACAATATTTTTATAACTAAAACAAAAAAAAGTCCTGATTTCTCAGGACTCTTTTAAATGAATATATTAATTACTATTAGTGAATAGTAACATTAACTTTACCATAGAATTCAGGACGAACAACTTTCTTCGCGTAGCGAGTCATTACACCTTTTCTAGGAGTGAAGTTTTGTGGATCATAAACCAGTGGAGTCATGATTAATGGAATATACGGCGCATAAACTGCTCCAGTTTCCAAGAATTGATTACCACGGAAGCCCATTAAGATTCCATCGTTAGTAGTACGATATGGATTCTTATAGATAGTATATCTATTAGCAAATGAACCAACTTTAGTTACACCAGCTGCAAATTGTGACTTAGTACCATCTGTATCAGCAGCAAATCCTGGAATCGATTCTACGATAGAAGCAATTTCCGGCGACATTACTGCGAAGTTAGCACCACCACGCATTGTACCTTTGTGAATTTGGTTAGAAACTTTCTGCATTTGGTAACCCAATGTTTGAGCCCAAGAACCGAAGTCGTAACGAGCTGTTGTACCAGTAGTAGCCTGTGTACCAACATATCCTTTCTCAGAACCAGAAAGTACAAACGTTTCACCTGTGTGAAGCGCTGCGTTATCTAGCATTGCAAGAATTTCAAGATCAATTTCCATTGATACATATTCAGAAAGCATTGAAGTTAATTCTGCTTCAGCATCAATTGAGTGATAAGCGTTTAAATCTTGAGCGAACTCTGGTGACCAAACAACTTTCAATTTACGCGTTTTAGCAACAATTGCTTCATTTCTTAACTGAACATTCAATTCAGGAATTTTTAACGAAGTAACTGGATCACTTGTTTGATCCTCAAAGTCACCTCTGTTAGCAGATCCTTGTGCATTACGATCTTCATAGTATACTACCACTAAAGGTTGAGCAGCTGGAATGGTTTGGCTTAATGTAAAGTATAAATCAGCACCATCTGCACTTACAGCAGTGTTATCTGTTACAATAACATCAGCTGAACCGTCAGCTGCTGATCTAGATACAACATAAGCTGCACCTGCTAAGTCACCGTCAATTCCTGTCATGTCAGAAGCACTGAAATTCATTATAGCATTATCACTAGCACCAGCTGTGTGTGTAATTGCTAACTCTTTTTTAGCAAGTGTAAATGCTGCTTTTGCACCATACTCACTACCAGAGTGTCCAGCAGCATTATATAAGCCACCTGCCGGTGTACTAGATGCAGAAGTGTTACCCATGATATCAGTACCATTTACATGATTACCGTGATCTGATCCATATTTGAAATCTAACCAGAACACTAGTCCTGATGGTAGATTCATCGGTTGAACTGAAACGAATTCCTTCGCAAAGATCTCACCGAAAATTCTACGTACTAAAGGAAGAGCAACACCATTCCAGTCTTCACCACCGTTACCGGTATTAGAAGTAGCTTCTGAAATAAGTTGTCGAGCCTGATTCTCTAAAAGGATTGCAGTATTATGCTTTTCATAATCTGTATCGATTCCTTCTAAAAGACCAGTCTTGTCCCATTTAGTAACGTATTGCTTAGTCTCATTCAACTGTAGTCGATATGTAGCGTCAGCATCGTTTAATAATTGAGAAATATTTGACATTATTTTGTCTCCAATATTTTTTTAGTTTATAATAAACCAGCTAAATGTTTCATTCTATTAGCTAATTCGTTTGATTCAACAATTACTTCTTTCGAAGGTTTTGTTGATTTAATTGTTTTCGAAGCAAGTCCTTCTGCAATTTTACCTTTCGGTGCGTTATTGCTGAATGATTCAGTTAAAGTAGAGTAAACTAATTTTACTTCACGTAAGTTAGCCGCTCGATCAAAAGTTTCAATAACTTTTACTTTTTGCGTTTCACTTAAGTTGTTAGACTTGAACAATTTGTTAGAGAAAAGTAATTTTGCATTAAGCAAGTTTACTTCTTGAAGAGTTGATTGTAAAGATTTAATAGTAGCGTAAGCTTCTCCTAATTCTTTATCTTTATCTACTTCTTCGTCTTCTTCATCATCATGTTCATCTTCCTCTAATGATTTAATAATCTCATCGAGATTAAGTTCATCTTCAGTAAGTTCATCTTCTTCTTTTAATTCATCAGTTGATTCTTTAGTACCAATGCTATCAGATGTAGCAGCTTCGAATACTTCTTCGTCATCTTCAGCTGGAACTTCTTCTTCGTCCTCACCTTCTAATTCACGAATGATAGCTTCTAGCTCTAAATGATCATCATCACCTGGTACTTCGTCGTCAGCAAATGGATCACCTGCTGCATCGTCAGCAAATTCTTCACCTGGTACTTCGTCAGCTGTTACATCTAACTCTTCTTCTCCAGCATTAATTGCTAAATCAACACCATCAACATCTTCTTCTTCTTCATCTTCATACATGTCTTCAGAAATTTTAGTTGATAACATTGATTGAAGTTTCGGAGTAAAAGCTTCTTCAAGTGCAAGTTTTGCATTTGCAATAGCAGTTTCACGAACAGCTTTAGCATCAGCGATTGCTTCTTTTAATAAGTTTTTTGACATTATAGTCTCCCGTATATTTTAATTGGAAATAAGGTTATTAGGAACCTTAATAGAATTTTATTATGTAGCTACACTATATAATGAACTGCGATAGTGTATTTTGTACACATATAAATATATGAATATATATTAAACACATAAAAAACCCGGAAAAGTTTTTAATTTTTCCGGGGTTTCTTAATTAATTTGATATATTTATTGTATTTTATACTGGTTTACCATCTACTATAGTAGTCCATGTTATGTCTTCCCAAAATGCCACCTCCTTCTTGTGCTGTAGCGCTTGGCGCCGTTTTGCATCATTCATCTTTTTACGACGAGCGGTGGTAGGTTTAGTATATTCTGTACGAGCTCTTAGCTCTAACAGTATACCAGATTCTTTTTGTTGACGTTTGAAAATTTTCAAACCTTTCTCTAAAGCGTAGGATGTACCATCCGGTATCTTTACACCTGATGGTTTTCCTGGATTAACGAAGTCTCTATTAGAGTAACGTTTCGGTGATCTACGATCTTTGTACATAAATGTAATTTAGTTATTAATACCTTAATATAAGAAAAAGATTTCTAACTACCAACTAGAAGTTAGAATAATCTCCTTTAGCTAATTTAGCAGCCTTTTGCTTTATTTCAAGTGCATATGAATTTGATGACTGTTGTCTGTAGTTACCATATCCACCCTCTTTCTCTTTTTCTGCTTCTTTTTGATCGCGTACATAACGAGCATAGGTTTCTAGTAATTGTCGTATTTGAGAACCAGCTTGACTAACATCGTAACCAGTATCACCCATCTTTAAATTAGCATATTGATCTAACTCCTGAGCTTTGATAGCGGCTTCTATATCACTGTTAACTTTCTTAAGAGTTTTACCTACTAATTCATCGATCTTACCTTTGTTGTTGGCATTAGCTTGTAATATTTTCTTATAGCGAGCTAAATTATCTTTCTTAATCTTACTAGCATCTTTCAATGCTAAAGCACCTTTCTTTTGATCTTGACGTGTTCCTACTTTATCTTGTACATCAAGTGCAGTTCTTTGATAGTCAACATGAAAAGTTACATACGGCATTTCAGACATTGCTGCAACACTACGTGCACCTCTCATATCCATACCAGCTTTTGAACCACCGGTTCTTGAAGGTCTACCTAATCCGTTGGAAGTAATGTATGCAACTTTACCGTTATACATCATACCAATTAGTTGACCTTTCTTAATACTGTTCTTCCATCCCCATTGGCCTGATTCTTTAAAATCAAAATCTTGAGATGCAATGATAAGGTATAAACCTTTTTTACCATAAAGTTGTTTAGGTGATTTATTTATTTTCTTAATATCTGAATCTTGAATTTTATTTAAGTCGATACCTTGTCTAGGCAACGCTTTCATCATAGATTTAACTTCCCATCCTGAGAAATTAGAGAATATTCTTTGGAGGACTGAAGATCCAAATTTTTCGTTAAGTGGTAGTAATGTTGTCAGTTTCATATTATGTCCCTATAGTTTTTTCTAATTCTTTAGCAGCTCTTATAACATCTGCAGCGGCATGATGTAAAGGTACGCTACGGTATTTAGCAATTTTTTTGATTGCCATCATTACAATTCGCTTTTCTTCTCGCGATGCACCTTCATTCATTATAGTTTCCATCTTCATAGATTTCTTGATAGCATCATCTTTACTATCCATATATTCTTCTTCATCTGGTTCTTCCAGACCATCACCATCCATATCACCTTTATCAGCTTCATGGATATCATAATACTTACCAAGTTTATGACCCATATCTTCATATACAGATTCTAACCGTTGTTGCATCTGTGACATTTCATGTGCTGTTTTTTCAAATAATTTTACGGAGTTAGCAACTTCTTTCATATCACGCTTTACTGTTACACCATCAAACCAATCATCGGTTTCTTGTAATGCAAGTGTTGAAGCACCTGATGCCATTTCTTTAATAGCTCTGACCATCTCTTTAATTTCATCTGTTTTATAAACTCTTGATCCGAAATCATTGAATTTAGAAACTGAATCCATAATTCCTGATTTCTCTTCGCGAGTTAATTGACGCATCATCTGCTCTTTCTTACTCTCATGTAATATGCTTTTTAATTTCATTACCGTATTCTCCTTGATAATAATCGTTTTGCTGTATCACTAAGGAATGATTCTCTTACAGATTCTTTTTTATCTGAATAGAAAGGGGATTTAGGACGAGTATCACTACCTTGCTGTCTCTCTATATTTTCATAATCTACTTTATGAGCGATAGCATTATCTTTTAAAGCTTTATTTAACTCTTCAACTTGATCTCTGGAAATTGATGCTTGCGTATCAATTATCATATCTTCTATGAATGTGTCTGCTTGTGGATCATCAGAATGTAAATAAGCTTTAAGCGCTTCAGCATGTTGATTAACCATATCAGTAACAGAAGTTTCACCACCTAAGTCACCAATAATGTTTTCAACTGCATCGTCAGCTGCTTCATATGCATCTTCAGGACTTATATTTCTGTTAATACTAGTTCTCTTTAATTCATCTTCATAGTCCGAATCACTCATTCCATCATTTGATTTAGGTTCACCTTCTTTACTCTTAAATAAATCAGCACCTTTTACTTTTTCACCTGAGTCATCGGAGTCACCACCTTGCTTTGCTAACCATGCTTTCTTTGCAGGGTGATCATCCGGA
>Ga0098061_1000027_pt1 | contig 48932 bp, 49 predicted proteins | sample 22_taG_FD_92579 | JGI IMG/M metagenome (GOLD analysis project Ga0098061, IMG submission 92579) | Marine viral communities from the Subarctic Pacific Ocean - 22_ETSP_OMZ_AT15343 metaG | ecosystem: Environmental > Aquatic > Marine > Oceanic | place: Subarctic Pacific Ocean | collected 2015-01-20
AAATATACAACACCTAAATTTTAAGGACTAATATGAGCGGATTTTTTATACCAAAATATACAGGTGGGGAAATAATATCATCAGGGATAGGCTCTGGATTAGATCGTGGATCTAAACTGGTCCTCAATAGAGCTAACCTTAAATTTAAGGAAAAAGATCTTGAGGCTCGTACCAATATGAATGCTGCTAAGCAATTGTTGGCAGAGGAGAGCCTTGCATTACAGACTAAAATGAGTGAGCAGACTATGAATCTAAAGACATATGCTCATGAAAAAGAATTAAAGGAAGATCGTAGAATACGTAACCTTAAAACTTGGTCTAATAAGTTGTGGGGAGATTATCCCCAATTGATTGATCCTGATGGCAGTATTAATAATGTTATGTTTAATGGCCTAAATGATTTAGACTCTTGGAAATCTTATAAAGAAACCCTGGGAGAGGATGCCAGTTTTTCTGACTTTCATCAGGTTTATCCTGGTATGTCTCAAATGTATGATATGGAAGTTGGGAATCAATTACACGACTATACTGGTAAATTAAGAGCAAAGGGTATGAGTAATGATGCTATTTGGGATAATCTTAAGGTTATGCCTGGGTTTGCTTCTTGGTATCAACGTGCTGCTGTAATGCCTAATGGTCTACAGTCTTTAACGCAGATGGGCTTTCCAACCGATCAAGAAGCCCTATCTAAAGATGTGGGCTTTTGGTCTAATCTCCCTGATATGAGCACTGGTGGTAAAGTGTTTACTACTAGTTTAGTTACTGGTGGTGGTTTTGCTCTTAATTCTATGGCTAATGCTTCACATAATACCATGGTTCAGAATGCTGATGACTTTTTACGAGCGGTAACTAAGGAATATCAAGGTGCTAAGTCTGCCTATGGTAGATATCATATGCAAGGTTATATTGATGATGCAGGGAAGGCATTAGAAACAGCTAAAAAGACTGGTAAATGGAAACACTTTATGAGTAAAAGTGGTTATTTAACTAAGCTCATGAAAAAGCCAGGCAAGTGGGGACTCGTTGCTGCAGGTATTTATGGAGGTTTTGAATTATTAGATTGGTCGACTACATCTCCTGACGAAAGTCAGTTAAGCTTTAATCAAAATTTTAGCAGCCCTACTATAGGTGGGAGTTCTAATATTGGTAGTGGTGGTGGAGAAAAGAAGTCTGGTGGAGAAATGGCAATGGATACTGCTTTAACTGGATTAAGTTACTCAATGTTTGCACATCCTGCTGTTAAAGAAGGGTTAAAACAATACAGGGCTACAGGTCAAATTACTCCTGGTTTGAAAAAAATATTGCAAGCTCCTACTAAATCAAATTGGCCTAATGCATTGCGTGCAGAAAAGAATATGGCTAAAGCTATGAATTTAACTAGTAAAACTGGTGCTATGGCATCTAAGTTTAAAAATCAACCCATTAAAGCATTGAGACATCTTGTGGATAAAAAAGGATACAGCTGGGTAGTTAAACAAGTGGCTAAAAAGAAAGGTTGGTGGTTCGCCACTAAACAATTAGCTAAGTTAGGGCTTGGTACTGCTGGTGCTGTTATACCTGAGCCTGCTACTACAGCTCTTGGTGCTGGCATGATTGGTATTACAGCTTGGGAAATATATGATCTTATAAGTGATATCCCTGAATTGCTAGACTAGCCATGCCTGTTTGGGATAATGAGAATTTACCTCAGCAGTATGCTAATATTGCTAGTAAAAAAATAGATTCTGACACATTCTCACCATCTATGGATGCTAAAGGTACTCTGCAGATGGTTGGAACCTACCGCGAAAACCCCAATAGATTTACTGAAAAAGATAAGAAGAATATTGAAAATCATGCTGATTGGTATGGGCTTGGTATGGATGCTGTTCTCCCTGAAGATCGTGGTCTTCTAGCTAAAACTGTAGGTGAATTTGGTAAAGGATTCTTTCATGGCTTTACTACCTGGAACCCTGGTTTTACTGAAGGTATGTCAGATATGGAGAAGATCTCTCGTAATATAGGACATCTAGCTGGTTTTGCAGGGTGGCTACCTGGTGCAGCTAAGGTTTTAAGGGGGGTTGGAGCACTTAAGCTAGCTCAAGTAGCAGAAGCAGGTAATCTAACGTCTGTGCCCATGTGGGGCGCTAAAAAGATTACTGGATATGGTGGCAAGATCTCTAAAGAAATCTTACGAAGTTCTATTGATAAAAGAGCTGGAGCATCTAGTGCTGTTGCTAAATTTCTTCTTGCAGATAAGCCTAAACATGTCCTTGAAGGAGCTTTTAATCTTGGTATAGCATCATCTATTGGTTCTTGGCAATATGGTGTTGATGAAATGCTTCATTCTGGTATGCATGGAGCTATGTTTGGTGCTGTATTTAGATCTCTTGGAGAATATGCTCCTGGAGGTCCTCCTACCTTAGTTAGGGATGCTGCTGGTAAACGTATCATTACTCTCGAACAGAAGACCGACATGGCTGTTAGGGGCATGGCTGGTTCGCTGTTTACTGGTCTACCATCCACTATGCGAGGCGACACTACTCCCGAACAGGTTTATCAATATCTCCTCGGTGGATTTTTTGGTGCAATGGAGACATCTGCTGTAGCTGCAGGACGTAATAAGTTTCTTAAGAAAATGGATGTACATAATAAAGGCGTTATCGGCAAAAAGCCTGAAGAATTAAATTTCGATCCTGAATTAACTCCTGGTTGGGGAGAATTATCTCCTGCTGTTAAAAAATCTGTTAGAGAAGAATCTCAACGCATCTGGGGTACTGCGGCTGAAGCTGGATTAGCTTCTTTCATTGTTATGAATAAAACAGATCGATTAGATACTCCAGAGGGATTTAAAGATGAAGGGAAAGTAAACAAATATGGAGAAACTCTTCTCAAGCCTGAGTCTGTTGAAGATCATGAGGGTGGTAGAATTGAATGGGGTTCAACTAAAGAGCTAGAAAAGGATCCTGAAGCACAAAAGATACCTGGAGAAAAAAGTGACGATTTAGATAAGCCTAATCTTACCAGTAAAATGTCTGATAACGATATGGAACAGGTAGCTGCGCCTGAAATTACTCAAAAGGCAGTTAACTTTGTTACTTACCATATGGAGTCTACTCACAATGGAAATAGACAAAAAATTGTTAATAACGCTGTTAAATTGGATGTATTGCTTGAAAAATATCAAAATAGAGAGACTCCTGAGCTTAATAGGGCCCCAGAATTAATAGAGGCCATCCAATCTAAAGATGGATTTAATATTACTCTTAATTCTGAACAAAAAGGCAACTTAAGACAGTGGGTTAATACTCGTAATTCTGGTAGGAATGTATTGCAATTTTCTATTGTAGCTGAAGGGAAATATAGTAAGGATGATAAGGGGGCTCTTACTTTAGCGTCTTCTGACTCCAAGGCTCTTACGCTCAATCTAAATAATCCTATTAATTTAGCTAATAATAGAAAACATAATCCTACTCCTGAAATGCCAATAGAGTTAGCATTAAAGAATGCTGATTTACGTGAAGGAAATGTTAGAGATCCAGCAGATCGAGGTTATGGAGTGATTGATCATGTGGTTATGAAAGATCCTGAACGTGGGAATATGATGGTAGAGTACACTTTAGGTGGTTATAAGGAGAAGGTAGGTAGCGAATCTTACAATAGACAGGTAGGTAATTGGTTTAAGTGGCTAGAAAAAAAGGGCTATCATTATTTTAGTGGACGTGGTGATGCTAATCGTATGATCTTTGTTAAAACTCATCCCAGTGTTGAGAAGGCTTCTGTTGGAACTATTACTAATACTATTAAAAATGCTGTTGAAAGCATGCCCTCTAATAAGCTGTTTAACAATAAGAAGGCCTTTGAACAGGCTCAGCAGGAGTTTGCAGATGAATATGCTGTTAAAAACGGTCGTTTAACAGAACGTCAGGCCAAAGTATTGTTTAATAAAATTTATATGTCAAATATTATGTGGGATGCTGAGTTAAATGGGCTCATTACAGATCCTACTAAAGTTTTTGGTGATCAATTTATAGGTGACGCTGTGCAGTTTAATAAGCGGGCCCAAATATGGTTTACTAATGGTTATGCTGCTAACCCTGAGTTTATAAAGAAGCGTTTTACTGCTGTCAATAAAGGTGTCAAACTAGGTAAAAAAGAGGACCGTGAATCAATCAAGGCAGGTCGGTTACGTTATATTATTCAGAATGATGATCCGCCCTCTGGAGAGCGTTTAGCTACAGATCCAGCATCTTGGTATGGAGAGTCAACTGATGGAGCTATTCCTCTTCGTGGTGATATAATGAAAATTATTAATGAAGACTTTGGAATGCCTGAATCTGGACAAAATAAGTCTTTTATAGTCTCTCCTGATGCTTCTCGTGGTGCATTGCTTGGTAAATTTATGTTCCATGCTGACGTACCAGAGGCTGATGCTTTTATGCGCAAACACGGTATCCATATGATTATCCCTAAGTCAGCAGCTAAACAAATGGGTTTACGTGATATGTATACTTTAGAAGACGTTATTAATGGTAAGGTAGATCCTACAGTATACGAGTTAGATATGACCCATCTGAAAGGTATCTATTCTGAAAAACAAACTCATCATATGCTGCAACCGCAACGCGTTCCTAAGCAGCTGCTAACTAATTTGACCGCTTTCTCCAAAAAGCCTCTTCAGCAAGAGGTTCTCGACGAGATGTTTCATGAAATTGTAGAAACGTCCTGGAAGGGAGAACCTGAATATAATAATATGGTTCGTGAATTGATGCGTACTAAGGGAAAGTGGGATGAAAAAACTATGGATCTCATAGCTCGTAACGTAGATCGATTGGACATGTCTCTTGTCTTAGAAGCCATGCGTTTACCTGGTAAAGAGCCCGCAAAGCTAGCAGAACGGCTGTATTCAGAGATTCTTAGGGTTAATGCCCAACAAGCTCAAGATATCGCTTCAGGGCGCGATGTAGACCCTGAATTAGCAGAAAATTATATTGGTGAACAATCCGATTATAGCTCTCCGACTGAACGTATGATGAAATTAGGTGATCACATTGGGTCTTATATGCATAAATATGTACGAGATTATCGTATGCAAGCAATGAAAAATTATATCACTAATCAGGTATTCAGACCAAGATTACCGAATAGTGTCTCAGCACGTATGCGTCCATATACTTATTGGATGAAGAAAAAGTTTCCTGATTTGGAAGCTCGTGATGATATCTTTTATTTAGATGAATCCTATAGGAAGACTATGTTACAGTTGCCTGAGGGACTTATTGAAAATAGAAATAAAATGGAATTAGGTGAATTATGGGATAGTTATGGAACTGAACCTAAAGTTAAAGACTTTCTAACTAGTGTTTCTTTACGTGTTCCAATGGATTCGATCTCTGGAGCACATGTGTTAAAATTTAAAGGATTTACTGGTGTAGTTGGTCATGGCATTCTTCTCCATCCACGCTCTATGCGCGCATTAGGTGGTGCTGATCTAGACGGTGATAAAGCACATGTATTCTTTGGATTTAAGAAAAAATGGAGAGACGCCTATGATTCAAACAAAATGGAATTCCTCGACGAGCAAGGAAGAATCAGTGATAGTAAAACAACGGTTGTGCCTGAATGGGTTCGTAAAAAATACAAACTTAAGCCTGGTGCAACATATCAAGACCTTCTTACGACAACGAATGAAGGTACTCCCAAAGAGCGGGCGCTAAAGAAGTCTCAAGTTTGGATGTATTCTCCCTTACATCGAATGAACATTTCATCTGCAGCATCATCTGGACGTGATCAACTTGGTCCTTCAGTAGTTACTAAGCAGATATTAAACTCTACTTATGCTGAAATTAAAAATTCAGAAAAGGGCTATGAAGAATATACTGTTGGTGGTGGTAAAAATCCTACCATAGTAAGGATAACTCCCAGAGAAGATTTAGATTATGCGCGTGAATTAATGCGTGCTGAGGTTGCATTTCCATCTGATCCTTTAGATGAGCTTGGACTGCGTCCTAGGGAAGAATTTTTTGAAAAAGCTTTTGAATCATATTTCAAAGTTGATATTAAAAATCAAGGGAAGCGTAAGGTGTCTAATCTATATAGGCAAGGCACTTTTCAAACAATGCATAACCTTAATAATGCCTATTATGGTAAGAATTGGGGGGAAGGTAGGCATCATTCTTATGACGAGGTTAAAGTATTAAGTGAAAATATAAATGATTTGTCTGGTCATTCAACTATGCTTCCTAAGATGGCTAATTTAATGAAAGATGTAGACTGGAGTGATAGTCCTTTTATGAGGATTGAGCCTGTGGAAATCCAAAAGATTTATGCTATGCATAGTAAAAAATTAGGTGTTTATGATCGATTAAAGAAGATGCTTGGTAGAAAAACGTTTGATGTACAACTCTCTGGTGAGGGTGGAAGAATGATCCATGAGGTATATTCAAAGAATTTAATGTTTCAGGAGAGTAGGGAAAAGATAGCCATTTGGGAAAAAGATGTTTACAAGGCAATGTTTAAGGGGACTCAATGGGATACAGCTAGTTTCTGGGATCGTTCTTATAAAATAGGTGGATTAAAAAAGCAAGAGGCCTTTAGGCGTCATGCTATGGTTCGCTATGTAAATACAGCAGAAGATTTCTTAGTAAATGATTTATATGATATGGTTAGCGCAGATTTAGTGTCGGATTTGGCAGCAGAAATTCCCAATACGGATTTTGGAAGAGACTTTATTAAGACTACATCTAGGTTTGCACAACGTATTAAAGATTTAGACCAACTTGCATTTTTAAAGCGAAATCCAACTTTAGCTAAAACTTTAAAGTCTGTGGGCAAAAAAGATTCAAAAGTTGAGGTTGAAGAAGAATTTTCCATTGGTGAGTTAAAATCTGCGCAGCAAGATAAGAGCAATCTAGATCTTCGTATTCGAGAGTTTAAGTTTAATGAAGACCATGGCATTACCTCTCGTGAAAGCAATGGTAATGTTCAAGGCAATAAATGGAATAGGCCTCTGACAGCACAAGAGGCAGAGTTTGTTGATATTATGTTAATATCTTCTTTGAGTCGTGGACCATTTGAGCGTATAGATAAAATATTGCGCTCTAAGAAGAAACTTACTGACAAACAAAGGATGGAATTAGAGGAACTTAAAAAGGCTGCTAATGCTACCAATATGACACGTACTGCATTAGGTAGCTCTGCTGTAGCAGATAGTAGTATTAAAAAATTTTTACAAAGATATAGTGTGTTATTTAGGCAGGGGCATCATACTGTTCCCAGGGAAACTGTTAAAAAAATTGAAAAAGAGGTAGATCAAGATTATAAAAAGCCCCAGAAGGATCCAGCTACTGGAGTTGAAACTGTGCTAGATCCTTTTGAAGATCCTTATGCTGGGTTACATAATATTCCACGGAAGCCAAATGGAACACTGTCTAAAGCAAATAGGCAAATTACCGACGAGGCTATTGACCATATTAATTATTATAATAACAGCATTGGTGCTGATTTAAACCTTATTGCTAGAGAATGGGTCGGTAAAGACTTAGATGCTTTTAATCTAGAAGATTGGCGTGTATTAAATCGTAATTTTAAAGAATTGCGTTCTGGCACCTGGTTTGCACGTATGTTTCAACACTTTACAGGTAAAAAATTATCTAAAGAATTGTCTCAACGACACTGGTGGATGTTTCCTAGGGCTGTTAATAGAGAGCTTATGATGCATGAATTTCAAAAAGCTTATAATCAGGGCTGGTTTCAAAACTATAACGGTGAGATGGTATTGGGTTCATTGGCTAAGCCTACATTTTATTTGGAAAAGCAGCAATTTATTCAAGGTAAGACGACTGATTATGCTATTCGTATGGATGAATATGAAAAAACTGAGTTAGCTGCTGAATTACATGCGACAGGTTATGATTCTATCCCTGAAGGTCCAGATATTTATCGTGCTGCTGCTATTATTAGAGAGCGTAATCTTCCTGAAGAAATGAAGGGTTGGGATAAATCAGATCCAATGACTCATTATCATGAACAAGCTTATAAGGATATGCATGCTAAAATTTTAAAAGAAGTTAACTGGGAGGTAATCAAAGATCAGGAGTTCAGTGTTTCGACAGCTACAGGTACTGTAAAGCTTACTGGTGAAAAATTGGCTGAACAGATTAATGAAGTTATTACGCAGCGTAATTTAAAAACTTATGGTTGGATCGTTGGTGATGAATATTTTTATGATAAAGGAGTAAAGGATTGGATTAAACAAGATTTTGAAAAAACTACTCTATCTGATTATGTTATAAAGAAGAATGGTAGGCCTCAGTTTCATGACGAGGCTATGACTCAGCCTAAAATTGATGTTAATAAATTTATAGAATATGTTACTGATCAATTTAAATTAGGTAAGAAAATTGAAATAGAAAAATTTGGAATGGATGGTATACGTAAGATAAGTCGTTCTGTTTTCTTACAATCAGGACTTATTAATAAGAAATTTAAACGAATCTTGCAACGTAATGGTATTGCTCCAACAGGACATTTTCCTGCTGATTCTTATTTTCCACATTTTTTCGATCAAACTGGTCGTAAAATGGCAGGAGAACATATTAAAAATGTAGTTAAGCTTATTAATGATCGTGCAGATTGGCCTGAAACTAGAGAAAAAGCACCTACGGGCTATAAGGGTAAGGTAAAGGCTGAAGAGATACAAAAATTAATGTGGAAATATCATAGCATTCGAGGAGAATGGCTTACTGGTGATATGGATGAAAATCATCATTTCTCAGGAGCTTTACAAGAAATTGCTAACAATAAGTCTGGGGAACATATCAGGTGGTTTGAACAGAACCCATCTACTGGCAACATGAAAAAACGCGCTTCACATATTCCTGGATGGAGAACTGATCCTGAAGCTTATGAGGTTTATCAAAAGAACCTTATTGACACCTTTCATAGACAAGTAGCTCAAATTATGGTACGAAGATCTATGGAAGATTTTTACAGTCAGCATATAAAGTCCTGGGGAGCTAAAACTGTTCAAGCTTGGTATAATTATATGGACTTATATGCACAAGATTCAATGGGATATCCTAGTATTATCCCTGATTATATGATTGAAGATCCTAAAATGGCTTTAAGTGGTACTCCTTACAAGTGGTTTGCTGATAATCGTGTGGCTGCAAGACTAAATAAAATTAAAGAAGGCTTAGGGTTTAAATCTGATACAATGCTTCCAGAGGAGCTCCGCGGCATTAATGTGCAAGATATCAGGCACTGGTCCAATCTGGAGGCTCAATACGCTATGGCTTCACTACTCGCTCATCCTAAATCTGCAGTTGCCAATCTATATGGAGGTACATTGCATACTATGATTAGCACTGGTTGGAAACATTTTAAGAATGCAAGGGATGTTTCTTACCTAAATACACATTTACCACATCGTGTGGTAGATGGTAAGGCTATGCCTTGGACTGAAGAAGCTTTTAATGAATGGGTAGTGGGTCATGGTGTTATTCCATCTATGTTAAGACAGGAAATTGGAATTAATCCTAAATATAAAAATGTGAAGTATAAGAAGGTTGTTGAGGATTTAATTAAGAAGGTAAAACAAGATCCTGATGTAGCTGATAGTACCTTGTGGGAGATTGTAATGACTAAACATGGTGTTAGTAGGCAGGCAATGGAACATTTATCGTGGTTTATGCATCGTCCTGAGCGTACTTTAAGACGAGATGCTTTTGTAAGTCATTATTTGGCTGCTAGAGAGAGGATTGGTAATGCTGATATGCCATTAGATCATCCTTTTCTTATTAATATGGCAAAGAAAGGTGTTCAAGCTACTCAGTTTTTATATTCAGCTCCCTATAGGCCCGCGTTTGCTCGTACATCACTTGGTAAAGTATGGACGCGTTTTCAACTCTGGGCTTGGAATTCTGTGCGCTTTAGAAAGGATTTAATAGATGCAGCACACATCAAGGGCTTTAGACAGGGCACACCAGAGTTTGAAGCTTTTAAGCGCATGGCTATGGTGGATATGTTAATTTTAGGACTTGCAAATGTTTTTGCATATTCTTTATTTGAATCAGCGTTACCTGCGCCATATAGTTGGTTTCAGGATACAGCTGAATGGTTATTTGGTGATGAAAATGAACGCGATCGTGCATTCTTTGGAGCTTGGCCATCCCAGGTTGCTCCATTACAAATGGTAACTCCTTCTATATTGAGAATGGGTCCTCCAGCAATTAAAGCTATTTTAAGCGATGATTGGAGTAAACTCTCTGGATATTATGTGTGGACTATGTTTCCTGCAGGTAGAATGCTGCGCGATGTTAAAAAAACAATAGAAAACCCTACGAGAGGAGTAGAGCATGCAACAGGAATCCCTTACTTGCAGTTTGGAAGAGAAGTCAAAAAATATCGAGACGAAAAATCCCCCTACGGATTTAAATCTCCCTGGGAATAAATTACCGCATACTATCTGTTTAAATATGATCGTTAAAGACGAGGCATCTAATTTGCGTCGTATCTTTGATTCTGTTTTACCATATATCAGTACTTATTGTATCTGTGATACAGGCTCTACAGATGGTACTCCTGATCTTATTAAGGCCTATTTCGATGAAAAAGGGGTAGTAGGCGAGGTTTTACACCATAAATGGAAAGACTTTGGACATAACCATACCTTAGCTTCTAAGGCTGCATTTGGTAAGGCAGATTTTATTTTAACTATGGATGCTGATGATTATTTTGAAGGAACTCCAGATTTTAGTCAATTAGAAAATGGTACTGTATATAATGTTAAATTAGGATGTGAAACTGACTTTTATTATAGACCATTATTATATCCTGGTGATTTAGAGGCTTATTGGGTTGGCCCTTTACATGAATATATGACTTGGGATGATCAAACTATACCAAAAGATCATTTGCCAGGGCAATATGTTGTTACTTCTTATAGGGATGGATCAAGACAGAAGGAAGATACGGATAAATTAGCAAGAGATAGTGGCCTTCTTTTGCAGGCTATTGAAGATGAAAATGGTCCAATTGATCGGAATACATTTTATTTAGCTAATACTTATAGGGATCATCAACTGTATGAGGAAGCTTTAAAGTGGTATAAAAAAAGGATTGCATTAAAGGGATGGGTTGAAGAGGTCTTTATTTCAGGATTAAGGGCTGCTAATTGTTATGATTGCTTGGGTGAAAAAGAAAAGGCTATATATTCTTACATTCAAGCAGCAAATTATTATCCTATTAGGGCATTAGAAGCATTGCATCCTGTTATGGAGCATTATAGGAGCATTGGTCTATATGATTCTGCATATGTTTTTGGTATGCAGGCTTTTTTTATGCCTTCTACCCTATTTGTAAAGGGTTCTAAAAATTATGTTGATTCTAAACACTGTGAATTATTTGTTACAAATAGTATTTATGATTGGAAATATTTTGATGAATTATCTGTCATCTCATCTTGGCTAATGCCAACTCAATATGAGCTATCTATATTGCTTAGTCAATTAGCTTTACAGTCTATTCACATGCAGGATCATGAGAGAGATAGAATAGAAAAAAATATAAGTTTCTTAGAAAAAAGGATAAAACAGACGGATAAAAAAGAAATACCAAGAGGAATATTAGACAGCATAAAAGAAATGAAGGCCTATTCTACAATTTAAACATATTATGGCTCAAGTCTTTTTATTGTTAAAAAGTTCAGTTGAATTATGGACTGTTACCTCCACCATGATGTTAGCGTAAACCATACATCATAATTTAAGACTTTTTTATCGATTCTTCAACATCTATATATCCCCACAGTAAGATTAGATAGGTTATAGCGTCCTTTAGCCTACCACGAACATCTTCTCGTTGAGATTTATGTCCCTCATTGTAAGAAGCTATTCCATCTACATGTTTAAAGAAGTAGGTCATAATTACTGTTTTAGGGTCCTGGCCAGTTAGAGCAGCAACGCGTCTAAAGTTAGCGTGAACGTCATCTTCAGTGCGTGCATACTCTTTTTGGCCAGCATCCCTTGTCTTCCTCACCTCCTCGAAAATCTCCTCCATTAGAGAAGTCATCTCCGTATATCTCATTAGAAAGGAAGATCGGGATCTTGTTTTTCTTTTTCAGGCATACTTAATGTAAAATATAGCCCCGTAATGTTTTCTTCTGTGCGGTCTTTATTAATCCATCCTGCAAGGAAGATTTCGTCACCTTCCTCTATTTTTTGTTGTGCAGGTAAGATTCCACGAAAATGAGGTTGTTTATTAGCTTCAGTAGCATCATCATTAAGATTTAATCGTACTTTACCAATATCTATCCAGATTGTTTTTGGTTTAGCCATTCTTCTGTTCTCCTTACGATATTATCGTCTAGCTTTTTCTTTTGTTTTGACCCAACTTCGCGTTGAGCGCATTTTTTACAAATTCTATGTTCGGTATATGGGTGTTCAGGAAGGATCTCAAAATTTCCCCAAATATAACTGGGAGAAACGGATCTTGTTTTACACATATAACATTCAAAGAATTCTTTAGGTAATTTAGCATTTATACCATACATAAGGCTATTATTATTATTCCAATCCAACAAGCTAGACTAAAGATTCCTAGAGTTCCGAAGGTTAGTATTCTTTTTAGCATATTCTTCCATCCTTTCTTTGTTTTCTAGTGTACGTTGATATTTTTTAGCAAGTTCTTTATCTAAAAATTTTGTGCCATCTCCTGCAATATACACAAAGTCTAATTCATGTTGTAGGGGTTGCAATTGTGTCCTTTAGTAGCGTATACCATTGTGCTGCAGTGTGATTAATAGTTTGTTTTAGTGCCCATTCCTTAGCTCTTTTACGATATGGAATGGTTTGATTAGGGTTTTGTAAATAATGTTCTAGTTGCCATGCCATAGTGGGCATAAATTTATCATTATCTGGATCAACATGACATACGATCCCTCTATTGGCCACTATATCTTGCAATGCTGCTATATTAGTAGTTAGGCAGAAACAACCTGCTTTTTGAGCTTCTAGGGCTGTTATACAATAAGTTTCAGGATAATGTGTAGGATAGAACCAAATATCAGTTTCAGCCCATTTTTCTTGGATAGTTTTATTATCTACATACGGATGAATATTAATTTGGTGTGGAGATTTATCAATATCTTTTTGCATGCCATCCCAGTGTGATATTTGTCGGGTCTTGCTACTTCCTTCACCGTAAATATTAAATTCGATTTTATGCTTTGCATCGATTAGATTTAAAATTTTTATTGTCATGTGTAGACCGCGCTCCCAATCTGATGTCCACATTAGTGAGTTGGGCTTTTTCTTTATCTTTATGGGTTTGGTTGGTGTTAAGCCATGCCCAATAATAGACATCTTTTCATCTGGAAATTTATTTAATTGGCTTTGTATATGTCTTTTATGCCAGTTGGTTAATGTGACTATGTGGTCCAATCGAGGGAGATTACTAACTAAATTGCTACCAGCTCTAAACATGCGAGCATTTAATACCCAGTCTATAATTTGGGTATCGTGTAGCCATAAAATAGTAGGACATTTAGCAATATTATAAATAAAATAATTTATATACCTTGAAACGACAACTGCATCAAATTGTGAAGTATCAATATCAGGAGTATAAGCAGAAAAAATAGTAATTTTACAGTTATATTCATTTATTAGTGCCTGTCCTAATTTAATTAATGATAATTCACTACCATAACAGGCAGCATTTTCATATTTGGGATCAGAATCGTTAGCTAATTCCCATATTTTTGGATTTAAACCGCCTATAGTTAAATTAACATATCCAGTATAGAATCCTATATTCATTTATTTTTTCCTCTTGCTATTACTGCTGTTTTACAGCGTTTACAGTTCCTTTTATGATTATGCATTCCCCAGTATTTACCACAATTGCATCTAATATGTTTTTCAAGATTTTTCTTCATCAGGTTCATTATAGACTATCCAGCCTTCAGACAGTATATTTAATGTATTTTCATTTAATTTAACATGTTTAATAAACTTACCATCACCAGTATACATAGATACCATCTTTATTTTAAGATGTTTTCCATACTTATCTGGTTCTAAGCTTATTTGTTTGAGTCTATAAAAAATAGAGCTACCGTAATTACTTTCCATATTACCTCCTGGTTAAATAAGGGGGGAAGGACATTTCGTTTCTAAAGTATCCCATGTTCCGACCCTTCCCCCAACTGATCATCCACTCTTAGGTAGATTTCCTTGTCTGCTTGCTTAAGGTGAAGCGCAACCTTTTATTGTTTCATAGCCCAAAACAATATAACCATTACTAATTTATCTAATATCCAAAGATAAAGAATCAGATTTATTTTATTTTCGATTTGCAATTTGGACATTGTCCTATTGCTTTCCTTAATTTAATATTATCGTTACTAATATTGTTTAAATCAAAGGACAAGCGGTCTACTAGCTTTCTTAGCTGGATAACCGAGGTCCCCCTTGATGGTTTCTTGGTGTTTGTGTCGTCGTTCATAAAGTTCTCCTCTAGTTTCAGGGTGATCTTCTTGACATTTCCTTCTAGATCGGGTAATGTTTTCCCAACTAGAAAGCTTACTATCTTTTAACATTTTGAGTAAATCTTTTGCGAGTAATTTGGACACATCTATTGGCGGCTTTAAGCGCTTACCTTGATATGCCCAAATATTCCAAATTAGATTTAATTCATCATCTGCTAAAGAGTTGTCTGCTTGAATAAAACCACGACATAAATTAACCATATTTACTCTAATCATGTGAACATGTCTCCTTTAGCTAATTTACGTAGAACGTAAGATTTCATATCAGGATGTCTATTTAAAAATTCAAGCAATGCTTGGAAATCTTCATCTTTTAAGCTGCCTTTTCTTGTGTTGCAGGACTTACATATAATCTGTAGGTTGGAAATTAAAGAAGTTCCACCCATACTTATTGGATAAATATGATCACAAACAATATTGCTTACATCTAATACTTTCTTACAATATCTACATGGTTGTCCATAGTGCTGAAAGAAAAGTGCCCTTACTTCATCGACGGTCAGAATGCATTTTACTTCATATTCTTTCGACCTCCGTTTTAAAGATGATTTCAGGGTTACTGATTTTTTCATCAGTCTATGGAAGACTTTTTTGGCATGATTGCCATGCAATAGCTTGAGCTTAGGGAAGAACTTGTCTTCCCATAAGCCCAGCTTGCTACGTTTATCCTTCGAGTGCAAAAGTTGTGTATGCATTTATTCTCCATAAGCCTACATTAATACTACATGAAAACCCATTTCGTAAATGTTCATCTTCTTTTTTTACTCTTACACCAAAGTGGAATATTGATAACAATGTTATCGATACTCCGTATTTTAACCATACTATTTTTAATAGTGGGTCCATATTCCCTCCTACGTCTTTCGGACGCGTTTCTTTTTATTTATGGCAAATCCAGAAATTCCAAGCCCTGATTCAGTTGCTGCAATCACAGGCTTTCTGGCTTTCTTTTTATCTATTTCTACCTTGTACCGTTTGTAATCATCTGGTACACGGTCTTCGTCCACTACTTCTAAAGGTCCCCAAGCTTCGTAAAGTTTATAACGTGCAGCATCTGTTTTAAAGACACCGTCGTTACCACAAGTTTCAATTATCATAGGTAAGATAACGCTCTTAAAATATTCCATAGAGCGCGTTACAGCCTTTTTACGATTTAATAGTCGCGTAAGCTCTGTTCTGATAGCTTGTATTTCGCCTTCAATAACACCTTCCTGACGAGATAATTCTAATGAAAAACTATCTACAGCATCTGTTTTTCTCTTAATAATATCTCTTGTTGAGTCAATTTCTGCTGTCAAGGCAGTCATTGTGTCAACTTTGTCTTCATCAGGTATGGCGCTATCTAACTCAAGATATTCTTTCTCGAGTTCTAGTTCAATATAGCTTTCAATCAGCTCGCGCGAAGTCATGCGTTGTGTTGGTCCCGACATTAGTGCTCCTTTGCAATCTAAATGAAGTGTTAAAGGTTAATTTAGTTTCAAACAGTTCACCATCAGTATTTTTAAAACAAGATAAAGTTTTATCATCGTTTCCTGCTATCCCATTAAGTCCAATTACCTTTCTAGAAGCATTTTCTATTGCTCCACTACCTTTGCCAGCATAGAGATCTAAGATTTGATTTCTAGAGTAATCACGACTTACTTGGGAAATTTGGATGATTACTATATCTTCGTTAACTGCTAAAGATGATAAACTATGTGAAATGTATTTGACTTGTTCATATTCTCCACGTATATGAGGTGGTGTTTCAACCAAATCAATGTAATCTACTACTAAAAGGGCAGGTTTTAACTCTCTAACCTTTGCTCTAATAGTATCGACAGTAGGAGTTACGGTTTGCACAGCCATATGGGCCAATTGATCTTTACATTGATCAAAAATGCTTACATAATTAGTGTTTACTGCCTCTTTATTCATTCCTGATATAATTTGTAAATTTCTTCTATGCATAACCCAATCAGCCAACTCTAATGAAAGATAGAGTGTTGGTACTTGATAATTAGAGCTAATAGTATCATTTACGAAATCATAACCAAGGGCAATATTCTGTGCTAACGTAGTTTTATTTGAACCTGTAGGGCCAAAAATAGTGATGAGTTCACCTGGATAAAATGTGCAGTCACTAAGCAATCCAAGCATACCAGCAAAATTAATAGCTCTACCTGTGAAATCCGTAGTTAAGCGTTCATCTAATGAATCTTGCATTTGATCAGCATTTTTAATTTCTACATTATAATCCTTGTTTTTATAATATATACATCGAGGACTACATACGGATTTAAGGACTTTATCCTGGCATCCATAACGATATGTCTTTCTATATATATCTTCAACTTGGAAAATAATTTCACTTTCTTCTAAACTATTGTTATTCCATTTCAATAAAGCTGCTTTTGTAGCTATTGATGGGATACCATGTCTTTTAAAGTGAGAAATTATTCTTAATAGATGATGATGACGACTTCCCTCCATTGGTCCACTATTATACAGCGTTTGGATACAGGTAGCCATGTGTTTTGGCTCTACTGTAGTTCCGAAGCTATATATTTCGTTCTGAACTTTTTTATAAGTAAAGGATTTTAGTGCACCTTCTGACCACATTCTAGTATAAGCAAAACTTAAACGTGGTTCTTTTGCCAATTCATGTATGGCGTCTGGGGAAAGAGTCATTAATTCATTATAAGTTAGAGGGATTTTATATAACTGAGTTTTATGATTAATGGTGTGAGGAGCTCTATATAGTCCTGTTGCCATATAAATCATATGATCAATCTTAGTTATATCATTACACAGTCCTTCCATAGTATTTTTTATTGTATATGGGAGTCCTGGGCTTGGCTCTAAATCAAATAAATTACGATCTAAAAGCATATGATAACCTGTACCAGAAAAATAGATTCTAAAATTACATTCTTGTAGATCTAGTTCATCAGTTAAATAGTAAGCTAAGGCTTGTGTGCCTGCTAATACCCATTGATCACTGTTCTGACCTTTATCTATATCGATTGGAATTTTATCTATATCTCTGGCTCCAGCAAATTTTGCAATGCTATTATGTGTTTGAGCATAACTTAAACCTAAGTCATCATAAGTATATACAGATCGATAGAGTTCTTTTTTAGTATCTATTGCATTCTGTATGCATCGTGCAAAATCATTGGAATGAATAAAGGAGCCCCTGGATCGGGGCCCCCCTATCGCTACTTCCAGATTGTTATACATCAAAGTTTGAGAGTTCTTTTGCTAATTCTTCATTCTTTGCTGTAAGTTTGACACCATTTTGTGATGGAGCTACTCCTGTTGATTCTTTCAAATATCCATTGTCTTTCATATATTTGATATAATCTAAGAGAGCTTCTTCAGCACCAGGTTTGTTTTTAAAGATCCTAGGATGTACACGGGTATATTCTTTCCCATTTTTTCCCATTTCTTTAAATACATAGACTTTATATGGTCTGTCGGTATTAGTAAAGTGTTCGTTGAGATATGCTGCGATATCCTCAATTGGACTTTCATCAGCAGTTACCCATTTACCATTTTGATTAACTCCACCATCGAAACCTAAAGCATCACATACTTGATTAATACGACGAACTAAGCCAGTAGGCTTAACTGTTCCGTCAACATTAAATTCAAATGATCCAGTAATTCGCATTGGTCGAGTGTAATCACTATTATCGACATTCATATTAAATTGAAGATATACATCAGCCCAATCATACTTTGCTGATAAGTCTTCTATGTCTTTAATTCCTGCATTTTGTACTCCTAGCCAACCTGGCCCAGAAGCTGCGCGCATAATACTCATTATTCTGCTCCTTTTTCTTTATAGGATTTTATTGTTTTCATTACATTACCGTAATCAAACAGTAATTTCTGTTGAGATAAGGGGCGCAGTCTAGATCCAACCATTCGTTCATCATAAGCTTCAAATGAAATTTCCATATCACCTGTTTCTTTATCTGCACTAGTATAGCCAATAATATCAGCTTTTGCAGTTAAGCCATATGATAATCCTCGAGGAAGGTTAGGGCCTAATTGTGCCTTATTATCTACAACCATTGTTGGTTTTGCATGGCTAATGATAATAAGATTTCCTCCAACCATTTTTAAGAATCGTTGCATTCTAACTACAATGTCAAGATTCTTTTTCCTAGCTGTGGCCCAATCAGATCCCCATTGTCCTTCTCCCATTGCACTAATACCTAAATCATCGACAACTGCGTCTTCAATCCAGGCATTTATTTGATCAATAGTGTCAAGAACAATGGTATCTATTTTGTAGTCTGCCCAGTTAGTTTCTAGGTCTTTGAGGATTTCTCCCAATGAATAGGTCTTCAGTGGTGTTCCTGCATTAGATCCATTGCGGTGGAAATAGCCACGTTCTTCTGGTGGTATTATTTCCTGTTGTGGTTCGCCATTTTTTGTAACAGCGATACCATCTTTTGTTACGGCTCTTATGGGTGGCATGAGAGATGTGCATGTTATTACTTTAGCACCATCGACAAAATCAGAGCCAAGATCTGTGTCAATTAAAAGTACGCCCTCACTACCTTTTGGGGACCAACTAGCTGCTTGTGTGGTTTTACCAGTCTTTGGTTGTCCAATAAAATACCACGTTAAGCCTGCGGGTACCCCGTTCGTCCAGTCTGTTTTGACCGTTTGAATATCTAACATTTCGTCTCCTTTATGTAGAAATGTGGGGGTTGTAAGTTACGGATTCCAACGCTTCTTTTCAAGCATCATTGTTGGAAAATGAAAAGAAATTTGCCCGTGCCATGGTTGGCTCGTTACTAATTTCCGTACAGTATTAGAAATAAAACTTCCGCTCATATTACTACAATAGCTTGTTGCTTTTGCATTGCATGGTTCTATATTTCCAGCACTGTCACTATACCATTCTTTCAGGTATTTGGTTTTGGTAGGGTTCTTAAAAGTATATTGTTGATAATGTTCAGCTCCCATTCTTCCATCAATTAAGAAATCTGGTTGTTTAAGGGCCAAAATGGCCTCTACAGCCTCTTTTCTTGAAGTCATTGAATCAAAGCCTAAGATTATTATATTATCATCTTCAGGGTAATATGTAGAAAATTCTCCATTATAACACTTAATTTGAATATCAGTGTTAATATCATACAACATAGACATTAATGCGTGTGTTTTAGCTTGTCCAACATGATGTCCACAAAATTGTGAAACACCAATATTTTCTTCGCTTACTATGTCCCTGTCATATAATTTAAGAGAATCTGCACCCATACGTACCAATTGCATAGCTGCGGAACTTCCAATAGCCCCGCAGCCTAAGATATGATAAGTATAATCATTGAAATTATCTACAATGCCTTCATATCGTTGGTTCATCATAGAATGTAGTCCTCCCGATCTAAGGGTGGTGTATATTCAGCATCTAAAATACTAGTTTCTACTGCATTTTGAGCGTTCCATTTATGTTCATCGTCTACTGTGCAAATATATCTTTCAGATTCAATATAATATACAATACCATCTAATTCATCAGCAGTTTTGCAAAGTCCCACACGGTAGTTTAGCTTTTTCTTAGCTGCTTCTTTGTTAAGGTCTTTAATTACATCTTGATATACTTTAAAATCAATAGTTCCAGTGCAATAATCAGAATTAATATCATCTAATTCACCACATAAGAACTCATATGCAATTTGCCTTTCTGTATCTTCAGGGCTAGCTCCAGCATATGAATCATTAAATAATGCAATTTGTCGAGCATCGTAAGTATATCCTTGATCACTAGATAAGCCTATTCTATTTTCATATGTTGGATAATTTGCTGCCGTTTTCCATTGATGAGCTGTACATTTCTTTTTAACTTCATCAGTAATACTTTGTGGTATAGTCTTTTCTTTGCCCAAGATATTTAGTGTAACATCTTGTTCAAGAGTAACTGGCTGCCAAATATTAACTCTGAATTTATATTCTTCTTTTAAGTTAACTACTAGTGACATAGACATTTGTCCACTTGACATTTGGTCTATAGCATTCAGATCAGTTGGACTCCAAAAGGCGTCCATTGTGTGATGTGAGTGCCACCATACGAATTGTAAGCTATCTAATTTCTTATGTTTCATAGCGGTCTTAACGTAATACTGTGCTAATTCTTCCTTATCTAATGTACAATGTGCAGCTGTAACCCTTTGTTTAAGGATTATTGGATCGCTTAATATGAAATCACCATCATCATCGCGATGGGCAATCATCATACCACCGATTTCAGCTTTAAATTGATCATAAGAAGATTTAGCATAGTTTATAACTTTATTCCAGCTTTTTTCAGCTATATAGAATTTAGCCATTGTTAGTATCTCCTTCTTGTTGTTGAAGATTAAGGATACGTCTAGTTCCATGAGTATCTGCCCACCATTGCATTCGTTCTGCAATTTGTTCCCTACTAGGTGTGCCATGGGGTGTATCATCATCTTCAGGTTGATTGTTTGAGTTGTTTGCTTCGTGTTCTGCCACTCTTTGAGCAACGACCTCTTCAGCCATTTCTTCATCAACAGTGAAAGTTCGTTCTCCTACTGTGTCTTCAATGTGACGATCTAAGTCTGCTCGAATTCTATCGTGGATCTCTTGTCGTTGTTGTTGTTGGGTTGGTGTGAGTGGTGTTTCTGTGCCTTCAGGTGGTGGAGTAGGTTCAATGTCAGCTTCGCTTACAATAGATGTTTCATGACCGCTTGTAACGGTTAGTTCTTCATCAGTAATAATAGGATCTTCCATATATCTATCACATCTATTTCTTAGTTGGCATTCAATGTCATCACAGTAATCATTTAAGGCAGCCTTTGTTTCATTATTTTCAGGAGCTAATATATTTTCGTAACTGTCATTAGTACCACCTACATGTCTCCATAGACGTCGAGCACATCTTTCAGTATCTTGTCCCACTGAATGTTTAAATGTCTCAGAATAATGTCCTGGAATACCATATAATGCTAACCTAATATTATTTAAAGGTCGTGTACCAGGTATATTGTATCTGCACCAAGATCTAAAATGAGTGTATAATGCAACAAAGTCCATTCTTAGTGCTGCATTAGATATGTGCGTTTGATAGTCACCTAAGCATGCATGAAACCATCCATTACTTGTGCCATTACTCCAAGGTCTTGAAATATATGGGAAACTAAGCCGCGGATCATCTGTCGTTCGGACGATTTCATGCGTCCCTTCGCATCCTAACGCGGCATACATATTAGCCATTTCACCTATTGGTCGTATACATAACTGATTCAGATACCTATTTAATTTAACATATAGTCTCATCTCTAAGTCTTCAAATGGAATGTCACCAATATGAGTGTTAACATTATATACTGGAATAATTACATCTTTTAGTTTTAGATTAATCATAATTTCATACTTACTCCATTCATTATTAAGAGGTTCTTCACGATGGCTGCCAATAGATACACTGATTTCAGAAGGGTTTGATTGATTGCTTATAAAATTATTAAATGCTGTTAATTGATGTGATATAGTGTCTTGCAATGAAATGAATTTCTCTTGTAAAAGATCAGTATTATCTTGAAAAGTAACACCTTCTCTTCTTAAACGAGCCATCATGCTATCAATTTCTATGACCTGTTCTTTCATTCTATTCCAATTCCAACTATTATTGTCACGTCGATCAAATATTTTACTGATATTGCCACGTTTATTCCATTGTAGTATATTCTTTTCTACCATGGCACAAACGCTATCAAAAGAACCTGGTGACCATCTAAAGGTTTTTGTACATTTCAAAGGTTTAACTTCAGGAAATCTATGTAAATAAGTACGATTGTAAGTATCTATTTTTTCAACTACTTCAGCCTGAGGTCCTAAAAGTATGTTTTCAGCTAATTCACGTATATTCGGATTAAAGTCTTGAATTAACATAAGTACCTCCATATTAGAGAAGGGTGAATAAAATAATGTTATCTTACTCACCCTTCAAGGTTATTTATTAAAGCTGTTAGCCCCCTGTCTTATCTTCGGTTACTACAGCAACATGGTCTGCTTTGTCAGGATCTGTGGTATCTTTAAAGATTGTAGAATCCTTAGCAATTACACCATTTACATTAACAGTTGAATCAGCAGGAATATTCTTCTCCCCACGAAAACCTCCAACATTAACAGCATCAATCTGACAGTCTGCAAAGTTGGTGGTATTATTCATAAGTTTAATTAGTGGCATTGATGTGCCTCCTTATTATTGTATGGTTTATGGTTTAAGTTCACAATCGGTTGGTAGCTTTGTTTTATACCGATAAATCATTCCCCTTAGCGTTGTGTCGACGCTTGTGAACTTATTTTACACGAAATACGCGAGTACATTTGCCAATATGACCTCTTCCTACAACCTGTTCAGTAATAAACTTTGTACCCTTATTACGCTTATTATAAGCTGCAATACGGGAACTAACTGTACCTGGTTTAAGCTCAGCATGACGAATATCAATGAAATATGTACTTCCTTCTTTTGATACTTGAAGGTCAGCAAGAGGTAATCTCATTAACCTGCCGCGTGTTGGGAGTTTAGTCCCTGTTTGTATTTTGAACATAATGCTCCTTATTTAGTATGTGATAGTTTCTAACGACCATCTCCAGAGCAGCTAGATAACCTTGGTTATATTGCCACTCTCCTTGGAGTCTAGATGGAACTGAATCACCGTAAGCTTGGTCTACCTTACGACAATGTTTAATGATTTGAGTTATTTCAACCATTATTACCTCCTTATTTATAAAATAGATAGGGAGAGTATGAAGCCTCTGAATTCATCAGAGAACAGATACTACGTCTAGCATCCATCTGCAACACAGCCTCTCCCAAGTTAGAGTGGGTGATTTATTTATACTGATACACCCACGCCTCAGTAACAGTCAGGCTAATTATAGCCCCTGATGTCAGCATTCAAGTAAACGTTAGCCCCTCATCCCGCAAACAGGATGTTAACCGTGTGTGTTTATAGTCTAACATATAATAGGACGCTAGCTTTATTACAGCAATAACCTATCAGGGATGCCCAGCATTTTTACTTCATAATCCTGGAGTAGGTATCCATAACGGAATCAAATCGGCAGGAAAGAAGTTCATCGGTGCGTTTACAATAAATGGGGCTAAAGACCAAGGGAGATCTCTAGCCCCTGAGGTACACGGCACTGTCACGACAATCGCAACTTTGCCTTGTTTGGCATGTGTGCCTGATTACCACGCTTTCGCAGGAAATAATCTATTTGTGTCCTTGCGGTGGTTCCCCTGTTTGTGGTATATTGCATATAATTGGCTTAAACTAAATGCTTGGAAGCGTGACTTTGGTTCATTTGGCCATCGTTTACATGCCCACGCTACGAGTTCATACTTATATTTATAAGGACATACATCACTCATCTTTGACATTATTAAGGCCTCCTTTTATAAGTTCAGCGACTTGGAGCACTTTATCAAATGGAACATAAGTGTCTTTAAAATAAACCTGTTGCTTTTCTTCATCAATTTCCACAGTTATACGTGGTTCAGTTGCTATTATTTCCACTTTATCAAAGTTATTACGAATGCGCTTAAATGTCAATTTATTAGCCATGTTGTCTCCTTATGAGTTGTTAGTTAAAAGAAATGTGAAAGGAGCAGGCTAAGTCTATGAGGATGATCAGTTGCCCATATTCTATGTCGCCTACTCCCAGTTACGGTCGGTCATGACCTGAAATATAAAGAAATGTGGCCACTTTTGGGTTTGAAGGATAAGTGGCAGAACCCCCGCGTTTATGTCAATACATAGATGGCATATAGTCTCCAAGTTAAGAGTTATGTATTATTAGTTACGATAGTAATCTCTTGCAGATTTCGCTGCAATGCCAAGGTCTTTATTTTCATTAACCTTTGCCACTTCTACCACTTGATGATTGAATACATTCAAAAAGCGAAAGTAAGAGATTTTCTTGCGTTTAACAGTCCCAAGATAGTGTATCAAGTGTACCTCCACATATTAGGGGTGTGTGTAATAAAGTAAAAAAGGAGGGCCGTTAAGCCCCCCTCTAGGATGTTGCGTACTATCGCACTGTTACCAAGTTACAGGAGTAAGTGGTGGGCGATAAGTAACTTTGAAGCACTCGTCTTTGTCATCTTTGGCTTCAAAGTAGGTGATTGAGTCCATTTTGGTGGAGTAACAGCCATCTGCAGTATTGAGTTTGCCAGACTTCTGCTGTTTCCAATCACTAATACGACTGGCTTCGATAGTTAATGGTACCTCAAAGCCTTCTGCAGGATTCACAAAGCGTACTACGATGTTCTGTGTGTACTCTACAGGGTCGTTAATCTCAAAACGCTCATTACGAGTACCTTCGTTTATCAGTACGCCACGCTTTGTGTTAGCTATGGTAATGCTTTCGCATAATGGAGCACCATTGAGGTTATGAGTAACAGGGTGTTGTTGTGTATCGTTTGACATTAGTATGTCTCCTTAGTTAGTGTAGGTTAATTGGTCGTGAGTTATGCTATTGGGGTTGACCAAGCCCCAAGCGTAAGGGGCACAGCGCGAGCCAACAGCCGTGAGGCTGATGTTGCGAGCGCAAGGGTTCACCTTGGTATAGCAAAAGGCCAATTTCAACGGCATTGACCCCCCACGGCCCTTTGCCCAAGGGGGGCCCTGCTTTGTTATACCTCACACACCCAGTGTAAAATAATTTTTCACGAATCCTCCCACCTATCCTCCCACTTAGCCTCCCACTTAGCGGTGAACCACCCAAATCTATTAAAACAAAAGTACTCGTATTGACACTATTTTTTATAGAGGGGAACCTCGTACGCACGCGCACGTAATATACTTAGACTACTAACTTAGACTACGTGTAAACATTTATAATATTAGATTGCAGGTTACTAAGTTGTTTTGGTCTTTGATAAGTACTATGTTATATAGTAAACTTACAACGAAGAAAATCGGAGATATTTATGAATCTAACAAAAAACTTTACCAGGAAAGAGATGGAATGCCCATGCTGCAAGGCATGTGAGATGGATGAGGTGTTTATGGAAGCTCTTCAGTCAATACGTACTATGTGCGGTTTTGGCTTTAAGGTTAATTCGGCTTATAGATGTGCGGCATACAACGCAGAAGTATCAAGTAATACTCGTGGTCAGCATGCTACAGGACAGGCGGTTGATATACATGTTACCAATCGATATAAGCGACATGCTGTCTTAAAGGAGGTCATTTTGAGTGACTATTTTAAAGATGTGGCCTTAGCTGATACTTTTATACACTTAGGTGAGGGTAATGTTAATCATGGAATTGGAATCTATTAGTCGTGTGGTTGAGGGGTCACTTTTCAATGAATACGACTGGGAATATGATTTTTATATTAAAAGCTCAGGAGGGACGAAAGATATGAGTGGAGTTATGGAATCTATTATTTGGTTTATCATTTTTAGGACTTAATTGGTATGGCGATTATATTACTGATGAATGCCCGCAGAAAGGTTACGCATGTCCCGCCATATGTGACGTGGATCACATTCATCTCCCAAAAAAGGACTGCAAAGTGTACACAATACCAATAGCTCACAAGGACAAGGGAACCGTAGTATACAACATATACACCAAGGACGAAGCTGATGAAAAGAAAGTTATTTATAGTCATTGGACTGAAGCATCTGCTGGAGACTATGCCCTCAGTGATGATAACTACGTGGCAAAGCTTATCTCGCGTAAGGATTATCCAGGCGATAAAGGAACTATCAATACTTATATTAGGATGCCTTGGGGCTATTGTTTCTATAATCCTGATAGGAAGCCTAGACCTTTTAAAGCTTCTGGGCGAGCGTCTAATACAACATATTCGGGAAAGCGACCAATAGAGGTTAGGGCTGGACAAAAACCAATGAAGGACCTCGCTATTGCATATTCGGTCAGTTGGGATTATGATCTGGCTATTGACACTGTGTTTAATGATGTTACACCGTCCAATAGACGAAAATACACTAGATACATGAAATCGGAGATATTTAAAACTATGGTACAAGACAACTTATCGGCACTTTTGGTAGAAAAAGGGTATACTGAGGGTGATATAATTGATTTATTAACTGCTGCTATGAAAATGGCAAAAAGTAAGAAGGATATTACTAATTATATTCGTGTAATTGAAAATATCCAAGATATGCTAGGCATGAGAGATAAAAAAATAGTTAAGACTGAAAATAAGCTTACCGCAACCAACACTCAACAGCTCTTACAAGAACTAAGGGCAGAAGAAGCTAAGCTAGAAGCACGGCAGATAACGACGGAGACAACCAAACGTGACTGATTATGAGGATTTATATGCAAAGAAAAGCATATTAAAGAAACTCAAAGGTAGTATGGCGTTATTTGGAAGACATTGTTTCCCCACTGCCCTCCGCAAAACCACACCCCCGTTTCATAGGGACATATATGCTGCATTGAATAGGGAAAGTGAGAGAAGGGTGCTAATTGCGGCACCTCGGGGAACGGCCAAATCGACTGTTACCACCCTTATCTTACCTCTTCACCGTATTGCTTTTAAGGATCCCGATAAAGATGAGTTTATTGTCATTGTTTCGGAATCTCAGGCGCAATCGGTTAACTTTTTAAGTAGAATTAAGTATCATTTACTGCATTCTCAAGAATTTAAGAACATTTTTGGGGATCAGGGACCGAATACAGCATCTAGATGGGCTCAAACTGATATAGTGACTGCAAATGGAGTTCGTATTGTAGCTGTAGGCACTGGACAGAGGGTTCGTGGGTTTATTGAAGGTGATACACGGCCTACTTTGATTATTATTGATGATTTTGAGTCAGAATTGAATGCCTTTACTCCCGAAGGGCGTACTAAGAATAGAAAATGGATAACTGAGGCTGTTATTCCTTCTCTTGCTGATGATGGTAAGATAGCAATGATCGGTACGGTGATCTCTGAAGATTGTTTCTTGTGTTGGGCCAAAGGATCGAGTGCGTGGTCAGTGTTGTGGTATGCCATCGTAGATGAAAATGAGGATAGTATCTGGCCTGAACGATTCCCACAGAAAAGAATCATGCAAATTAAAGAAGAGTACCAGTCAGTGGGCAATATTAACGGGTTTTATCAGGAATATATGAATATTGCACAGTCTCCTGATGAAGCCCCATTTAAACCAGAATGGATAAAATTACATCATTATGATTATGAAAGAATAAAGGGACAGCCTTGCTTGGTAAAAGAAACTGGTAGTGGGAAGGATATAGTCCCCATTGAATTGTATGGAGGGATAGATCCTGCTAGTTCATTGTCTCAATTGGCCGATTTCTTTGTTATGGTTACTTTAGGCATTGATCATGCAGGCAATAAGTATATAGTAGATATTGACCGTGGAAGAATCACACCATCTGAACAACCAGATCTAATAATTAACAAATTTAAAAAATATCATCATAAAAAGATAAAGATTGAAACTGTTGCTTACCAAGAAGCGCTAAGATCACAGGTGAAGAAAATGATGACAGAACAGAATCTATATATACCAGGACTAGAAAAAGGTGTAAAGCCGAGAAACAGGAAATCAGAGCGGTTGTTATCATTAGTTCCTATGTTAGCCAAGGGTGAGTTCTTTTTTAGACCACAAGATACAATAGCTCAGGGTGAGTTCCTATCTTATCCAAAGGGTCGAAATGATGATATTATGGATGCTGTTTGGACTGCTCTTGAGGGAGCAAGACCATGTAGAATAGAGAGTTTTGATCCAAAAAGAATGAAAAAGAAAGAAAATAAGTTGTTAGATTGGATGACAAGGTAATATATTAAGATGATGGGGTATACAGATAAAGAGGGAGATATGGCCAATCCTGACGCAAAGGTTGATCCGCTCGTCGAGGAGACACATATGCTATTTAAGCTATATCGTGATAAACGATCCGAATGGGCAACTCATGCACAGGAAGATCGTGAATTTCGTTTAGGCAAACAATGGACCGAAGACCAAAAGCGTGTCCTAGAGTCTAGAGGACAGGCTCCTATTGTCGTAAACCGTATCCATCCTGCAGTAGAATCAGCCAAAGCAATCATTACAACCAATCGACCTTCTTTTAGATGTGCTCCACGAGAAGATAGTGATAACAAGATAGCTAATGTGCTTAGTGGGATGCTTTCTTATATGTATGACGTATCAGATGGACAGCATCATATTCGTCAAATAGTTGATGATTACTATGTGACTGGAATAGGTTTTGCTCTTTGTTACCAAGATCCAAGCAAGGATAATGGTAAGGGCGAGGTATGTTTTACATCGTTGGATCCCCTAGATGTTTATGTAGATCCTAATGCTCAGTCAAGATATTTAGATGATGCGGAAAATATTATATACAGCAAGGTATTTACAAAAAATCAGGCCGAATCTTTATATCCTTTATATAAATCAGCTATTGGTAATGCTTCTTCTGAAAATGCTACAGGAGAATTGGGTTTAAGTGGTCAATATGCACAAACTAATAGAATCAGTGAATTTGCTACTAATGCAGCTGTTTTTCCAGGCGATCAGGATACTGCTGGCGACGGGGAGACTGAATATGTACGGGGTTATGAGCGTTACTATAAAGAGTTTGTTACTCGTGCCAGAGTCCATCAAACATGGGATAATCGTGAATTAGTTTTAGATGATGAGGAATTAAATGAATATCTGCAAAAAACAGGAGGCCTTTATGAAGGGAAGGTCATTGAAAATGATCAGCAAGTGGATACTATTGAAAAAGAGTTGGATCGCAGAAAAAAAGGTTTACTACAAAAGTCAACTTCTAGAATTGATAAGGAGCTGGATCAATTAGAAGAGGAGCTCATTGTACAATTTAAGGAAAAACAACATGAATTAGCTGAAGCTGTGGCAAGAAATGAAATCCTTCCTGAACGGGCTCAATTAACTTTAAAACAGATGGAAGAACAAAATAAAGCCCAAATCAAGGAACATAAGGAAGCAGCGTATACAGAAGCTGGTATGGCCTTTTCTATGCCTGGTGTTCAAAAACTTACTTATGAAGAGCTTGCCGACCAAGGTTATATCAAAGTTGCAAAAATTGAAGTAGAGCGTGTTAGAGTATGCGTTATTGTTGGAGATGTGAAACTATATAGTAGATCATTACCAATGGATAAATACCCCGTTATACCATTTATGAACTTACATACACGCTGTCCATACCCTATGTCCGACGTGAGGCTTGTAAAGGGTTTACAGCAGTATATAAATAAAATTCGCTCCTTAATAGTGGCCCATGCTACTACATCTACCAATTTAAAGGTTTTGGTACCAACAGGTTCTGTTGACATGAAGGAATTTGAAGAAAAGTGGGCCCAACCTGGTGTAGGGATTGAAGTAGATTTTGACATGGGTCAACCTTTAGTTGCTCAACCTGCACCTCTACCAAATGAATTATATCAAAATGAGCAGACTGCTAAAAATGATATCGATCATGCTCTTGGGTTATACGGATTAATGATGGGTGATAGTACTGTAGCCCCTTCAACTTATAAGGCTACAATTAGCATCGATGAATTTGGGCAACGAAAAATCAAATCTAAGCTACAGGATATTGAGGGAGCTTTAGTTAGATTGGGTCAGGTGGCTATTAAATTAATGCAACAATTATATACTACAGAAAAAGTATTTAGAGTTACTAATCCAAATAACTCTATTACAGAGTATGCGATCAATAAGAAATTATTTGATGATAAGAAAAATGAAATTAAGATTTTTAACGATATAGCGGTAGGCTCTTATGATGTCGCTGTTGTCTCAGGGAGTACCCTACCGTCTAATCGTTATGCTGAATTAGAATTTTATATGGAAGCCATGGAAAAAGGCTTAGTCGATAAACAGGAAGTATTAAAGAAGACAGAAATCTTTGATATGGAAGGTGTATTGCAAAGAACTGACACTATCGCTCAACTTGAGCAACATTTAGAACAACAGGTAGAAGAGAACAAAAAGCTGCAAGGCGATATGCAAACTCTTACCCGTGAAAATGTTCACCTCAAACAAAAAGTTGAAGTGGAGAAGTTTAAAACTAATCTAGATGGTGTAGAAAATAAGGTCAAGGCAGCTGGCACTGTCTGGGAAAAACGCCTAGACGATGTACTTACAGAAGCTAAGACAATTGTACGTGAAGCTAAATCAACTAAAGATACCTCTAAGAACGGTGTTCGGAAGAGCTCTTAATAAGGAGATAAACTAATGGCAGATCAGGAGATACAACCACAAGTAGAACAACAGCCAACCGATACCCCTACAGACCAGGGCTCGTTTGAAGACTTGTTTAATGACTACGAGGTCACCCCGAATCAGGCGGCATTTGGCGAGACAGAGGCTTTTACAGACGAAGTAGCACCTGTAGAAACACCCGAAGTCGGAGCGGAAGAACAAACACCTGAAGATAACGAACAAGTGCGTTCAACGTACTGGCAATCACAAGCGGACAAACTTAGGAATGAGTTGGAAGCAAAGGATAATTATATCCGAAATTTGCAACAGCAATCTAGGGAAGCAACTCCGACAACAGAAGTCAAGGAAGAGCCAAAGGAAGAATTTTTTCCTGCTCCTCCTGGGAGGCCTAACAAGCCTCGTAATTTCAGTAGAGAGGAAGCTTTTAGTGATGCGCGAAGTGAAAGTGGTCAATATATGGATGACTTGGAAGAATGGCGAGATCAAATGGGTGAATATAATAGACTTCATTCTCAATGGCAAATCGCAAAAATGCAAGAAACACAGCAGGAATATCAAGAAGAGGTTAAACAGGCCGATTTGAAAAGACAGGCAATTGATAATCAAACTCGTGAAACTCAACAAATCTTGGGACATGTTACTGAAAAGTATGGTATGTCTCAGGAAGAGGCTAACGACTTTATGCAGAAAATGTCTGACCCTAATTCAATTTCAATGGATAACCTAGTCGAGCTGTATAAAATGCAAAAAGGTATTGCACCTGCGCAACCACCAGTAAATACTCCTTCACAGGAATTTACACAAGTGCAAAGAGCGCAATCAGTACCGCGACCCATGGGAATAAGTACTGGAGTAAACAGCCAAACTAGTCAGCAGACTGATCCAGTGGATGAACTTGCTGATTGGATGATCAATACCCATAATAACTCATCACAATTCTAATTATGGAGGTCATAACTAATGGCTAATAATAACCAAACAGATGCTTTTAAATCGAATTCGTTCGGTGTAAATGCATCCACTGCGGGTATTGGTAGTTTTGACAACACCAGACGGCTATACAACTTCGGGGACCGTGTCGCTGAGCTTGCTCCTGAACAATCTCCTTGGTTTGTTTATCTGTCTAAAGTTGCAAAAAATCCTACCAACGACCCAGTGTTTAAATTTCTTGAACACAGACATCAATGGCAACGTCGTAATTTTCAAATAGCAGTCACAATTGAATCTGCAGCTTCTGTGGGCGGGGCAATGCCTGTCGACTTAGCAGCAGTCAATATTGATTGTCTATATAACAAGTTCGGCAAAACAGTCACAACTGCTGTAAAACCAGAATACCTCATCATAGGACAGGTTCTAGCAATAGAAGCTCAGTATGATGCTGCTGGTGATGATGTAGCTTGTATCGCTAACTGTAAAGTAGTGGCACAGGGTACTGATACTGCTGCGGCTGCAAAACCAACTCTGAAATTCTTATCTTTAAGTAAGAAAACAGGTGGTGAGCAGGCCGTTGCAGCTGGTAAAAAGATCAAATTTCTCGCTGATGCAGACGGAGAAGTAATTGGTTCAGCTTTTGCTGAAGCATCTTCTTTCCCTGCAGGTTGGAAAGATGAACTTTATGCCAGGGAAGGTTACACGCAGATCTTTAAAACTGCTATGCAAATGATGTCAAACACCGCTCGTGCTACAGTAAATCGTGGCTACGCTAATGAGTGGGCTCGTATCTGGAAAGAAAAGCTCATTGAGCATAAAATCGATCTGGAAAAGGCTATGCTTTATGGTGTAGGTGCTGATGATTCTGGATCAGGTGCTGGTGAACCTGAGAGATATTCTTGGGGTCTTGTACCTTATGTTGAACGGTACGGCAATGTTTACCAAATGGATTGGGGTTCTACCCAGGGTTCTGGCGATTACAATGCCAGCTTTGATGGTTTTCTGGAATTAATGGAAAACTTTTATGCCCCTGAGGTTGGTAACTCTGGTAGAAAGCTGGCTCTTTGTTCTAGGAGTGTGATTTCATACTTCAACAAACTGAGTTCGGCTGTTGGAGGTTCTTTAATTGGATCTTCTGGTGCCAGTGCTTCATCTCCATTTAACATCGATACCAGAATTGTCAATGGCAAGTTTGGTCATCGTTTGATGGAAGTAGACACCGTGTTTGGTAGTTTTACCTTAGTTCAGGAACCACTTTTCCGTGGTCCCTATGCTGATATGATGGTATTTGTCGATATGGCAAATGTTAAGTATCGTGTATTGAAAGGTAACGGTATAAGCCGTGATACTTTCATTGAAACTAACGTTCAAACTCCTGGTACTGATGGTCGAATCGATCAGATAATCACAGAAGCTGGACTCGAGATTTCTAATCCCGAGACGCATGCGATTATTAAGTTTGCTGATTATTCGTAAATCATAACTTTGTAGGGGGGAGCTAATACCTCCCCCTTACATAACAAGAGGGTACACATGGCATTACAATCTCAGATTGAGGATTATACTGGTCCCATAGCTGATGGGGAAACAGCTTTGGCGGGGCGAGCATTTACAGAAGGCATTCATGCTTCTGTAGCGCTTGTACGTCAATTTGATCCAGATAAACTGCATTTATTTGCTACTGCTACTAGTGCTACTGGAATACCTAACGATGATACGATTTTAGAGGTTAGACGCGGTACTACCCCTGCAATTGAAATCCCACAACATCTAGGTCCAAGGGCATCTGATACAGGTAGTATCTATTATGCTACTGATGAATCTCCTGTTTATTATAAAAAGAATGGTTCAATCAATATTGTCCCAACTGGGGGAACTGCATCCATAGATATAGTAGAAACACATGCATCAGTTGATATAGCAGCGTCTGGAGCAGGTGATCTAACTTTCCCAGATAACTGGACAATTTTACCTACCCTATACGCAGCCAAGATTGTTTTACATCGTAGATTAGAAAATCAATCTATAACTGCCTTAGCTACGGGAGGATCAACTGCATCTATGCCTACAACAGTCTCACTTAGTACTGGAGCAACATTACCAAGTTATACCCTTCCTACAGCCTTAAATTTATCAGGAGTAACTGCTTTAAGTGCTCCTAATTCAACTGCATTGAGTTATACATTGGCATCCGCTTTAGGTGCTACTGCAGCCAGTATTGGTAATATAGGCGCAGAACTCAATTATATTGCCCCAACTGCCTTTGCTTTTCCTACAGCAATTGGGATTACTGCTCTTTCTATTCAAGCTAGTGCACCTACTGGTCCTGGGGTTACAGGTGGATATACGGCAGCTGGGACTGCTGCAGCTGGTACAGCTAGTGTTGGAACGGTTTGGGGAACTACTGGACCAAATTATTCTGCCCCTACAGCTTCTATACCTTCATTTCCTAGTGGTGATACTGCTTTAGCTATTTTAGATGTTACAAGTGCAGCTAGCGGGATAAGTGTGCCAACGCTAACTCTAGGAACAGGTACATATGGAAATGCAACGGGAGCAATGGCTACGGCATCAGCTGTTGGTACTCTAGCAACTGCACCCGCTTATTCGTTAGCTACTGCTTATAGTCCTATCGATTTTCCAAGTGGGGCCACTGCTTTAGCTACGTTAGATATAACTAGTGAAGCCAGTGGAATATCTGTTCCTTCGTTAACTTTAGGTACTGGAACATATGATGCTGCTACAGGCTCACTTGCCACAGCATCGGCTGTAGGAACTTTAGCTACCGCCCCTGCTTATACAGCAGCAGGCGTTAGTTGGTTTGCAACAGGTGCTACAGGAGAACAAACCCATGCTGACTGGGAAACCTTAACAAAGATCATTGTTTCCGACGAGGATGCTGAATTGGCTGGAGCGCAAACTCAAAAGATTCAAACTATATTGCAGAAGTATCAATTGGATACTCAAAATAATTTAAATGATTTTAATAAAGAAAATGCTGAATATCAGGCAGAAATACAGAAATTAGTTACCAACGCTCAACTGGCAGCACAAGAATACCAGATAGAGGCTCAATTAGCAACTGACGTTAGTAAACAAAATCAGTTGCAAAAGGTAACCACAGAAATGCAAAACTTTAGTAATGATCTGCAGAAATATGGCGCAGATATCCAAAATTACCAGGCTGAAGTCAATGCCAATATTCAAGAATGGACTCAAAACGAATTTCAAGTTAAATATCAGAGGTGGCAAATAGAGAATGCTAATATGCTTCAACAATATCAATCCGATATGCAAGATGCTCTAAATATTTTCAATGCTGACAATTCTAGATACCAAGCAGAGATACAAAAAGCAGTCACTAATGCTCAATTAGCAGCACAGGAATATCAACTTGAGGCACAACTTGCTACTGATGTTAGTAAGCAGAACCAACTACAAAAGGTTACTGTAGAAATGAAGAATTTTGAAAATGATCTTCAAAAATATAGTGTAGATATTCAAAATTATCAAGCTGAAGTTAACACAAACATTCAAGAGTGGACACAAAATGAATACCAGGTAAAGTTTTCTCGTTGGATAAGTGAATGTAATAATGGACTTCAGGAATACCAGGCAGACATTCAAAATCAACTCAATAAATTCAATCAGGATAGTGCCCTCTTTCAAAAAGACCTTCAGGTGGCTATTGCAGATGCTCAGGCTCTTTCATCTAAATATTTACAAGATGCCCAATTAGCAACCAATGTTGATCTGCAAAATGCAGCTCAAGCTTCTTCTGCTATTCTACAGGAAGAGCAAATTACATTGTCTAAATATGCATCGGAAATACAACAATATCAGGCTGAAGTAAATGCGGAAGTACAAGAATATACTACTAATACTTTACAATATAAGCTGGCAGAATGGTCTACAGATTATGGCAATAAATTGCAAGAATATAGTGCACGTATTCAAGTTCAGGCTACTGACCTGCAGGAACAGACAGGTAATTATCAGATTAGAGTACAGAAGGCTATAAAACAAGCAGAGTTAGATATTGCAAAATATACGCAAGATGCTCAAACTGCTACTACTACAGATCTGCAAAACAGGGCAGCAGAGGCGGCTGCCGAAATGCAATCTCAAAAAGACGTTCTTACTACTTATCAGATAGAAGTACAACAATATAATGCACAACTACAAAAGGCTGTGGCTCTTTTTACTAATGATTTACAACAACAAATGCAAGACTTTTCTTCTGAAGATGCTATTTTTAAAGATCAATTAGCAAAGAATAGTGAGGAGAATCAGTCTAAATTAAATAAATATACTCAAGAAGTCCAAGCTTATGTTGCAGACATACAAGCTAATGTGGCAGAATTTGGGGCAAAATTACAGCAGGCTACTACAGAATATCAATGGATCCAGGGTCAGTTACAGAGTGTTGCTCAAGAGTATACTACACAGACACAAATACTAATTGGGATAAAACAGGAGGCTAATAATGACTCTTAAGGAAATGGTTGAATTAGTACAACAGCATCATCCTTCTATGGGGGAGATGGAAATTCGTAATGCTTTAAATAGAGCTTCAGATCATTTTTGTGCTGAAACTGAACTCGTAAAAAGATCTTGGACACAAAATACTATAGCAGATCAAAGGTATTATACTCTCGACGAGAGAATACAGGTAATAAAGGATATTTATCTAGATGATGTGAAGATCCAAAGGTTAATTGGACCTCTGGCAATGGAAGATGAGGATTATACATAATGGCTACTAAAACGTATTATTGGTATTTGCACAACAATCAATTGGCTATTGTTGAATCGCCTGCCGCAAGTCGTACAATTGATGGCGTGGTTGCACAGTATAGTTCTATTACCACTGCAGATAAGAAAATTAGAATACATACTATATCTCTTGGTACGCATTTTCCAGTTGGAGATGCCGCTACTGCAGGTGATCTAAGCTCTGGAACAGCGGGGCCAATTGATGATATTCCAATACAGTTTCATGAAGCTCTAGTTTATAGAGTGATAGCAATGGGTTACAAAAATAGAGCAACTTTTGATAAAGATCTTGCATTCTTCTTTGATAAAGAATATGGTTCTGTTGTTAGAGGTGCTAAAAAGTATGCCCGCGCTGGTTATCAACGGGATGGACAAATAATACCACATGAATTTTAGGATGCTAAATGAACTTTTTGACGGAATACTGGCAACAATTAGTGGCCTTTGTAACATTGGTCACCATTTTAACAAGGATGCGGGTTGATATAGACGTATTGAAGGATAAAGTGAAAATTATATTTGAATTATGGAATAATAGGGATAAATGATGGAAGATACTTTAAAAACTTCAACTATTGGACTAGCTGGTTCTACATTTGGATGGACTGAATGGGCACCACCCCTTTTTAGTGCATTGGCTGCTATTGCAACTTTGCTTTACATGTTACTTAAAATCTATAAGGAGTTGAAAAATGAGTAATGAAAATATAATGATTAAGCGTTTAAATGACAATTCTCCTATCTGGAAAGATAAACCTGATACTTGGTGGTGGGAACATGTCTATGTTTCTAAAGAAGACGCAAAAAAGGCTGTAGATGCAGGAGATGGAGAATATTATAACGATGAAATGCTCAAAGTACATCTTACAGGATATCTAGAGGCTAAAGGGCTTATATAATGAGTTGGGAAAAAGATTCTAAAAGCGGTTGTGGATTTACCGAGGACTCCACCGTATCTTCTGATGATTGGGTAACCGAAGTCACGACAATACCTGGGTGGAATAAGGATAATACTTCTAGCAGCAATTCCTCCTCCTTTGTTGCAGACAGTGTTAACATGGCCGCTTTTGGAGTAGAAAAAGATATAGCTAATGTAGGAATTAATGATTATTTTCATAAAGTCACACAGCATTTTAATGCTGTAGTAAAAGCATTTTACAGACCACTGTTTGTGCAGGAAGCAATTCCATTTGTTGCAGGACCGTGGGCTAAAGATACAACAAGTGTAGGAGATTGGTCATAATGGCGAAAACATTAACAGAAACGAAAATCGCAGACTGTTATCATAACTTAGTCTTTACAACTTCTGATTCAAGTAATTCTGGATTGTATCGTACTGATGAAGACAGTTTATTAGATCAACCAATTACTACATTGGATGGATTGGCAACTTTAACCTTCGAGGTTCCGTCAACTAATACTATGTTTACATTACAAAATAGTGGTGCAGATGTATTTAATGTGAATGGAGATGGCTCAATCAGGCTATTGAATAATTCTACATTGGGGACGCCAGCAGTTGGCCAAATTAAAGTTAAAAATAACGAACTATATATAGGAGTATAATAATGGCAACTTGGAAAAAAGTAATAACAGAACAGGACAAGTTAAGTGAGCTCTCGAATGTAGGTTCTACTGTGGCTTCTCCGTCACAAAATGAAACATTAATCTTTGATGGGACTAACTGGCAAGCAGCACCAGAGGGAACAGAGTATAACTTTTCTATCACCAGTTTTGGAAGTTCTGGTTTTGTAGAAAATGGCACTCAATTGCAAGGTACCGAAAACACTGATCGTGTGACAAATATATCCTTTACTGCTAACTATGCTAATCTTACTGGTAATCCTGATTCCAATCCATCAGTTGCTGTTAGTGGGGACGTAGGCACTGGTCAAACAACAACATATGATATGGGTGCTGACGGTGATTCAGGGGCTTCAGACTTTGATGTAGAATTTCCTGTTGCAGACTGGTCGTCTAATGGTAGGCAATCAACAAAGTTTGAATTAACTGCTACTGAAGGTGGTGTTACTGATACTTCTTCTTTCTATTTGTATTATAAAAATCATAGATACTGGGGCGTTCAAGCTAGTCAGACCCTAACTTCTGCTGAAGTTCTTACTATGGGTAGTGCTTCTGGTGGAGGTTATAATTTCGCGGGGACGGATTATGAGCTATCTCTACAAAGTGGAGGCAGCTCTTTGGATGGTACAGGATACATACATTATGTTTATCCTGCTCGAATAACAGGAACACCAACTTTTTGGATTAGTGGACTAGAGGTAGGATTTTGGTTGGTTGATGATGATCTAGAGGTAACCAATTCAGCAGGCTATATGGAAGAATTTAAACATTATAGAAGCCCTCAATCATATACATCCGCTTCTAATACATTTCAAGTAACATAAGGAGATAATGCAATGGCAGTAAAACTAGGTGATATAGTCAGTCAAGCGGGAAATGATTCCTATAGACTGATGAGAGGAAAAGACCTTGATATTACTCAAGGTGCAACAGCGGTAGCTGTATTAAATGATACGGATATCTTTTTAACAGATGTTGCTGCTGCAGGTACCCAAGCAAGTACAGGAAAAGTAACGGCTGCAGCGATGGCAACATATTTTGCCCAGTCTACTGATACTACAGCTGAACTGTCAGATGTTAGTGCTTCTGGTAGTAGTGCAGGACAAGTGTTGATTTACGATGCTACTAATAGTTACTATACGCCTGCAACACTAACGCAGGGTACTGGTATAACTATTACTAATTCAGATGCTGGTATAGAAGTTGCATATTCTGGTTCATCTACACTAGATATTGCAGCTGATAGTGGAACTGATGATGGTGTAGTACTTGGTACTGATACTCTAACAATAAGTGGGACAGCTAATGAAATAGAAACATCAGTTACTGGTGATACTATTACTGTAGGCTTACCAAGCAATGTAACCATTGCTGGTAATTTGACTGTTAGTGGTACGACTGTCACTATGGATACTACTAATTTAATAGTTGAAGACAAGAATATCAAATTAGCTAATGTAACTACTCCAACTAAGACTACTGCTAGTGGTGGTGGTATACAATTGGAAAGTAGTGGTACTGAAGCTGATTGGCCAGAAATAAAATGGATTGAAGATCAGGGCGGTCAAAATACGAATGGAGCAGGTACTGCAAATGGTTTAACTGGTTGGACTGTATCTAATATGCACACTTCTAATCAAGTTGATTTGCCTATAGCAGTTATGGAGTTTTCAACTAATTCTACTGCGCCAGGTGGTAATGCAGGGGGTGTAGGTTCTTTTCATTATGATTCAGGAAATGATACTCTTTATTTAAGGACAGCATAATGCCTATAATATCCAAAGACTCTCAAACTTTGGCTCAGCAAAAAGTTATTTGGTCAATTCAAGATACAGAATGGTTACTTAGATTAATAACGGATGCGCAGATTTCAGGAAGAGATATTGAACAAGCTGCCATCACAATTACAAAAATCAAACACATACATTCTGAGCTATTGAATAAGGGGGTCTAATGGCAACTTGGAAAAAAGTAGCCTTAGAAGATTCAAAGTTAACTGAAGCAAATTTCCCTGCCACGCTTACTGGTGATGAGCTGGAGATAAGTAGTAACGTTGTAGCAGGTGGAGGGAATTCAGGCTCTATAGATGCAGAAGTTCATGGGAATTCTAGTTACATTGGTGGCTACAATAATAGAACGTGGTCAATAGAAATAGATTCTGTTGGAACTCCAGATACCTTTAAATGGAAGGATTCAGTTACTGATGTCTGGACGGAGAATGTAGATGTCAGCGGGGGGATTCAAACCCTAAATTATGGTCTTAAAATAATATTCACTGCTACTACTGGAGCTGTTTTAGGTGATAACTGGTCTATCACAACAACTCTCGGGGAGATTACTGTAGAATTTGAAGAGCCAGACGAAGATTCGACCATTACAATACCACAAGGCCAAACAGGAGAACTGTGCGTAAATGGGGGTACTCAGCTTTGGGAAACATCAGGTCATATTACTTCTGGTGGTCAATTAGGATGTTCTAGCCTTAAGGTTAACCCTGGTCAGTCAGCAGACCCTACTATCTTTTTTGAGGGTGCAACTCCTAGTGATCAAGTTTATCTCTCAGCCATTACTTCAAACATGAGCGGTTTGACAGTGAATGTACTGCAGTCGACAGGTGGAACTTTAGCTTATTTAACTGATATTACAGCCGCTATTCCTACCTTACATGATGATGATACTCTTTCAAATGCCTCAGCTACTACAGTGGCATCTGACGAATCAATTAAAACTTATGTAGATGCTGAAAATGGAACACAGGATACTACAATAGCATCAAAATTAACTCATGTGTCTGAAGATTCCAGCCCAAGTTTAGGGGGCAATTTAAATACTATGAGTCATAGCATTCTTTTGTCTGGCGATGATGCAAGCGGTGACTATATAGGACATGTTTCTGAATCTCAACAAGATAAATATTTAAATATAAGGTCTATAAATGGTGGTGCAGGGGATGCTTATATGAATATTAATGCTTCCACGATCTGGCTAAATGGACAAATCGATGCTGCTAATTCAACTGCCATAATTGATGACGATACCATGGCTACGGCAATTGACAATAAGCTAGCAACATCATCAAGCATAAAGGCATACGCTGATACTATGCTCCCTCTTGCTGGAGGTACTATGACTGGTCTTCTAGATATGGGTGACAAACGCATAAATCATATTAACAGGATAGACTTTGAAGCTGGCGGTTCTGCATCGGATATACATGATGAAGATGATATGGCATCTGATAGTGCTTTCGCGCTTGCTACCCAGCAGTCTATTAAGGCTTATGCAGATACAAAGTCCATAGGATGGCATGGTTCTGAAACTAGAGTTAAGATATTGCCAAGTGACTTTATGAAGAATGGTGATTGGTCTAGAGGTAATCTTACAATGAGGATGCCAGACACTTTAAAGCCTGTGTCTTTTTCAACAGACAACGATAATTTAGAAGCCTTTGCAATGGTGCCTATACCTACAGGATATAAAGCCACTAAGTTTATACTAAAGGGAAATGACAGCAATAATAGAGTATATGCTTGGGAAGCTTGTGTGCTTGGATGTACTGCTATTGAATTGTTTGATGATGCGTGGAATTCAACTGCAGCTAATTTGATGACAGTGAATACAGAACACACATTTGATACCCAGCTTACATCAAATGCATCTAATTATCTAATAGTATGGTGGGAATCAGAAGATGGAGCAGGTATAGGTATAGATTTATTATATGGTGGTTGGGCAACAATAGAGGTGGCGTGATGTTCCCCTTTCCAATTATATTAAAACTTTTAACTCCTAAAGTAATAAGGGGCATCATTTCATATGTGTTTGAAAAAAATGATTTAGATCACAAGGTTGATGATTTAGAAAAGCGTATTAGAGATTTAGAAGCACATACACATGCTCCACGAGAGTTTGTAAGATGTGAAGTTTGTCACCAGCATATAAAAGAGAAGGAGTTAAAATGATACAACAAATAATCGTAGATTATTTATTTAATGATAAAATGAAGGCCAAGTTAGTTAATGAAATTAATAAAAACGTCGACATTCCGTTGCTTTCTGAGAAAACTGAGGCTAAAGTTTTCGACGCTTTATGGGATAGTGTCGAAGAAGTTCTTAAAAAAGCGATCCTTAAAGGATAGCGAGACTGTAATTGGGCTTGTTAGCATCGATGACATTACTCATGGCTATCGTGGTTATAAATTAATAAAATATCTAAAGTTATTAGATAATGAATATACGAAAAAGAGGCCTAGTAAATGTAAAGTATGCCAACTAGAAACCATTACGGGTATATATCTTCTTGGAGCAAGGGATGGGATTTTATACTGGCAGTGTAATGAATGTCGTACAGACTATTTAAGATACACTGTTAGAACCACTGAGAAATATTTACAAAAAGCAACGAAAGTATATACTAATCCACAGGATTGGCAAAACTTTCCAGATGATTCGGAGGTACAATGAATAAGCGATATATCGTTACACCAGATAAACACTTTCCTTTAGCTGATACTCAAGCTATAAGAACCTTGTGTAAATCTATTGGCATCATTCGGCCAGATGGATACATAGATTTAGGCGATACTGGAGAATGGAATACATTCTCTGCATGGAAATGGAAACGAAAAGCCAAACCAAGGCTTGAATGGTATTTGCCTGAACTGATTACCGAAGTAGCTGAAGTCAATAAAGGTATGGATCTAATAGATGAAGCTCTTGATAAAGCACATGTCAAAGAACGACATTTTTGTCAAGGTAATCATGAAGTGTGGATGGACAACTTTATTGAGGAATACCCTTATTTGCCCCAATATGGTACCTACAAGGCGTTAAATCTAAAAGGTAGGGGTTATGATTACCATTTAGCAGGAAAGATGCTTAAAATAGGCAAGCTTAACTTTTATCATGGTCATTTATATGGGGGTATGCATCATGCTGCTAATCATCTTAGGCGTTACGGGACCGATATTATGTATGGACATTTTCACGATATACAGGTATCTACAGGTACTAGCGACGAGGGGCCTGTCACTGCTTATTCTATTGGTTGCTTGAAAAGCTTATTGGATGGGGACAATCAGTTTCTTAGAAATAGGCCAACCAATTGGAAACATGCTTTTGCTGTAGTGGACTTTATTGGCAAGGGTCATCATGTGTCTATTATTGAGATTGTTAATGGGAGAGCCGTATGGGGCGATCAAATCATCGCAAGTTAAAATTCTTATGTTCAGAATGTGGCGCCTGTTGTAAAATAGCTGGAAAGTTAGGACTTATGCCTTCTTCTGATAATGGAAGTTGCGTATATTTAAATGCAGAAAATCGTTGTGATATCTATGATAGACGCCCAGAACACTGCAATGTAAATAGAATGTATTATGTTAATAGAAAGAAAGACATAATACCACAAACGATGAAAAAGATAGATTATTTAAAATTATCTACTCGAATATGTCATAAAATGATTGACGAAGAGGGGATTGACGAGAGGTACAAGGTAGATATAGGAGATTACGATGCCTAAAAAAGCTTTTGAATTAAGACAGTTTCTTCAAGGAAGCCAATTATCCCCGTCTTCAACAGATATCCAGCCAGAAGCTGCGATCAATTCTTTAAATATAGATCCTGTTACTGAAATGGGAAAACTAAAAGGTGTTCCTGAAGATATACGAGTTACTACTAAGGATGCATATCCTACAGTCAATATTAGATTGAATGCAGCAATAGCTGCTGGTGATACAATTATTGTTACGATTAATGGGACATCGTTCAGTACACCATATGATACTTCTAATGATAAGACTTGGGAAAATCTTTATGAAACTTTGATAGATGAGTCTATTACTTGGAGTAGCCTTTCTGGTAGTAATTGGACTGATTCTACTTGGACTATTAATAGCACGTATGCAAGTTTATTAAGCAGTATATCTCCTGGTAATATGGAAAATAGTGATACTGATGGTACAACTGCCTTTAGTTCTTTAAGGGGTATTATTTTAGTTGGTAAACCTAATGAGGAATTTACTGTTAGTGTCTCGACAACTACTGTTGCTGGATATTGGGGTACCTCTACTAATGCTGTTGATTATGATCCTGAAGCAGTGCTCGTAGATGAATTTACATTAGATACAACTCCCTACTTATATGTTAACGCTACCGAGTTTGAATATATTACCAGCAAAGGTAAAGATAGCTTAGTATTTTATTGCCAAGAAGACCAAGGTAAAATTAAGTATATTGAAGATTTTTATGGAGGTAGGGGGTTGGTCGCAGGATATGATCAAGAAGTCTCTGATGGAGGGACTGGCGGTGATGTTACCAATTCAATTGTTCCTTGGAGTGTTCCTAGTGCCCCATCTGACATCTCTATGGAAGGAAGTAGAAGTACTGTTTACATTGGGGCTGGAGGATCAAATGCCAGTAAGGCTTTATGGTTTGGTCAGCCAAAAGAACAGTTTGCAACTGATCAAGAAGGTTATAGATTAGAAGAAGCTCAAGCTTATCCAGTAGATCGGGAAGGGAAGGCTGCACGATTTATGAAAACAATTCGATTAAGAGCTACCAACGGTGGAGCGTATACTGATTTTATTTATGGATTTTCTTTAGATTCTCAGTATATATATACTGTTGTATACGATGCTGCTTCTAGTACTTCAGGAGCAAGTGCAAAGGGGGATCGGTTACCATGTGATCCTAGCTGTATTGCTGAAAGTACTAGGGCTGAAAGTTTTTGGGTTGGTAGTCGATCAGATATGAATATTTATCGTTGTACTGTTGATACTGGTACAGGAACTATGAGCTCTATTGAACAATATATATTAACTGAAGAAAACAGTCGATCACACAATGGTGCCACAGGGGTAGATGAACAGCGGGCAACAGGGTCTGTTATTACAGATATTTTAGAATCTAATGATGGAACTATTGGATGGGTTTTATTTAGTCAAGAGGGTGGAGGGTTTAGTTATAATGAAAGATGGTTATATAGTTTTGACATTCCTGCTAATCCTAGTACATCTAATGCGGTTACTTTAGATTGTAGAACTCCTGCTACTAAGAAGTGTGTCAAAAGTTCTGAAGGTAATTTTTATGAAGATCGATCCATTTATAAGTGGAGAAATCGATCTAGATATTTAGCTAATTGTGGTTTACATGAAAGAAAACTTTGGCGGTTTGAATATAACGCTGCTTGTAATTCTGATAATAGTAATGCTGGACAAATTGATTATATTGCCGAAGAGAATATACTCAATGGTGATAATACAGCTTTTGATCCTGATTATGCTGGTGATTGGTCTAAAATAGAACCTGGGCATACTACTTATTGGGATGGTTCTGGTAGCGATTCTTGGTCCATGATTTATGCAGGAGCATTTCCTGGTTGGGCTGACGATCCAAATTTAGAAATTCGTCCTTTTAGATTTGGTTTAATAGATTTAGGCAAATCAGGTTCTCAATACCGTGTAGGAGTTGTTTGTCATATTAAAGGAAAGTTGCTTAATAGTTCAGGTTATTTAAACTATTATCATTATGATACTGGTAGTTTAGATCTAGCTGAAAAGTATAAATATGAAGTTACTGGTAGTCCAAGTTTTACAACATTAGATCAAGTTTGTGTTTTAACATCCTCTACGGATCATACGGGATTGGCTTGTTACGATGGATATAATACTGCACAAACATCTCGTTCTACACATGGCGATAGTTTAGGTTCCAATAGTAACTATGCTGTATGTTGTTTTAATGAATCTAAGTTTGTAATGTTGAAAAAATTCGCTACTAGTAATACTTTTAATTCTTCTAATGAGCAAGTGGATCAATTGATTGGTACAGGTTCTATAGTAGACCATTCGAGGTTATATTCCCCTATTATTACTGGTGGACATTTTACTATGTCAACTGTTGGAACAGATACTACGCGTTCGCATTTTCGATTTTATGATTCAGCAAATTTATTAGATAATAGTGGTGGTATAAATCAAACAATTGGTTTACATAGTTCAGCCTTTACACAGCCGCTTACTTTTAAAAGTTCTCGACCTACAACATCTGCTGTAAATTTTCATGAAAGCTATACTACCAATGCAATGGAATATTTTTGTTCTACAACAGCAGGAGTATATGAAAATGGACGTATAGGTTTTAATACTTTAAATGGAGCAATGGTCAATAATTCAGTCTATGCCACACATGGTAATGGTACCTCTACCTATGGAATGACTTTTGCCCTTGGATCGGATGGAGATAATTTTTTAACTGGTACTACTTATTTTTATAAGATGAGCCTACTTTATGATGGCTTTCAAGAGAGTCCATTAAATCAATTTTCGTTTCAATTAACCATTACAGGCGACTCTAAAGAGACTCTTATTGGGACACTGTTTGTAAAAAAACCAGATAAAAGAGCTACCGATATGCTTATTTATCGTAAAAATGGTCCTGATGAATTTTACCGATTAGTTAAAGAAATTAAATTAGATGGTGCATGGCAATATGATGAGGCGGCAGATCTATATTCTAGTACCTTTGTAGACAGTGGAAACTTGGGAGCTACTTATGAGTCTATTACTGGTATGTCTGAGGTATTAAGAGATACTGGCGTAAACTATGCATTAAGTACAAGTGGTAATAATTGTTTAATAGTAGCAAATTGTAATCATCCTGAGCTTACCAATGGGGACCATATGCTTTTAAAATCTAAACCAGGTACATGGTCAATATTTGATTGGACAGAAGATATTGTTACTTTGCCCAATGTTCCGACAGCCATTAAGTATTTTGCTGGTCGTATTTTTGCATGGGATAGGGCTAATATGCATAAGATAGGTTTCCAATCGATGTCTATTGAAGATTCTTATGAAGGAATTGGTTGTTATGGAGAGAATTCTGTAATTGTTACAGACTTAGGAATGTTTTTTGCAGATAGAAATAATATTTATAAGCATGATGGTACTATTTGTACACCTATTGGCACTCCTATTTTAAAAAGTTCACTGGGTATTGAAGAGTCCTATCCTTGGCACAGTATTAACCATTATAAAGATCCTAAATTACTATATGATGCAGACAAGCAAAGTATATTTGTTTGTTTTGATCATTTAGCAAGTGATGGAACGCATGTTTATAGGGCTTGGTGTTATAATATAGCACGTAATCGTTGGGATTTAATTGAAATACCTAACCCTAAAGCTGTACAGTTAGGTGTTTATGGTGAAGCATTTTTATCTGATGGTATACATTTATTTGATCTACAAAGTTCTGATTATAGTAAGAAAACATGGAGTTATTGGAGTCGTAGTCAAGATCTTGGTGTAAGGGGTGTAGCAAAAAAGGTTTTTAATGTAAAGGTTGTACATGATCCTGCTATTGGTTCAGATGCTTTTAGTGGAGCAACTGCTAATTTTGAACTTAATCAGGATGGTACAAATTTAAATGCTGGAGGAAATCTTACTAAAACTACTTTGTCTAGCAATAGTTTAGCTAACATCTCTCAATTCAATTTGGATACTGATAAACGTGATACATATGCAATGAGTGTCCGTTTTAATGAGCAACAGGGTGAGGTAGATGCTGTAACATTTATATGGAAACCGAAGACAATAAAGTAATCAATTATGGCAAGACAATCTAAAGCAGGAAGACTAAAATCTAAACACATTCCTATTAAGACTGGGAATCCTAGTGTAGATCGGTTGGCCATTGAAGTTTATAAACTAATTAATAATCTTCAAAACGCAGTTAACCGTCCATCTGGATTTAGAGCTTTGCGTCCATCTGAGGGTGGTGAGGGTGATTTACGACTCTATGAGGATGCAATTACTGCAACTGGTGGCACTCAATATTACCTTCAGGGTAAATTTCCCGACGGATGGGCCTCTGTTAATCTAACTTTAAATAAAGCAGATCCTGAAGAGGTTTCTCTTGGTAATATTTCAGAAGATATAGTAGGAAATGAAGGTGCAGTAATAGCCGACATTAATTATACCAATTTAAATATTAATCAATCAGTTGGTGGTGGTGCGGCTCAGGTTGCTCCTGGTCAACACGTTCATGATCATGCTACAGGTATTTTAAATGTAGGAACCAATACGCATGACGATATCGATACTCATCTTGGGGACGATACAATTCACTTTGTTCGTGGTGATACTTCCACTACTATGGGTACACTTACTCCAGCTGGTTTTACTGGTACTGGAGGCGCAGCAGGTAGTGCGTCTAGAGCAGATCATACTCATACAATTGGTATAGATACTCAGGCACCAGGGGCTGGTAGTGCTTCCTTAGATACTTCGGCTACAGGTACTGCTAATGCTTTCTCAAGAAGTGATCATACCCATAGTATATCACAGAGCATTACTCCAACTTGGACAGGTCAGCATATATTTAATGGAGGAGCTACAGCCGCTGCAATTTTTGGTAAAGACACTGTTCATACGGGGGCACTATTTAGTACCGCGTTAAGGTTTGAAGCAGCTTCTGTTACAGATAGTATTAAGTTTTTTGACACTTCATCAAATGCTACGGCCACAATAGGAGCCAATGATTCAGGTAACCTTTTATTAGATCCTGCTGCTAAAGTTACAATTAAGGATACTAAGGGTGCTGGTTCAGAGGCTTTTGTGGGTGGCTACTTTGGTGCTGGTTGGGAGCTTAATTATGATTCTGGCACATCTGAGTATTCTATGACTGTGGATAACTTAACTGTACGTGGCACAATGAGTGTCTATGAGTTACTTATCCAACAGATTAGGGCTACTAATGGTAGTATTATAGTTGGTTCTGCTGATAGAATAGATGCAGTAGAAGTTATTGAAGCAGGAGCTACTGGAAAGTTTAAACTAACAGTTGCAAGTGATACTGAGGACGAGGAAGGAGATACTGATTCCTCTACTAC
>Ga0098061_1000028_pt1 | contig 48548 bp, 44 predicted proteins | sample 22_taG_FD_92579 | JGI IMG/M metagenome (GOLD analysis project Ga0098061, IMG submission 92579) | Marine viral communities from the Subarctic Pacific Ocean - 22_ETSP_OMZ_AT15343 metaG | ecosystem: Environmental > Aquatic > Marine > Oceanic | place: Subarctic Pacific Ocean | collected 2015-01-20
CATAGCCCCGCAACACAATTTTATCTGTGCCCTGGGGGATGACTTGACCAGAAAATAAACCCTTTAATCCGGCGGTCATCCATGAAGACCAAATGGTCTCTTCCAAAAAATCTTTAGTAAATTTTTCACTTATGTTCTTAGCCACCTTTTTTCTCAAAAGAGACATGCTTTTAATGTTCAGCCCGTAAGCATTGCTTCCGTTATTAAAACTGAGAGCCGTTTTCATAAATTTGCCCATATCAAACATAAACGCCAAATTCATAGTAGTAGGTGCCGTGTCATCCCAGAAAAATATTTGACTAAAAGGTGATTCCATTGCTTCCAGTTTGTGACTATCAAAATAATCTTTAAAAGACATATCAGCTATCTTGTTCGCAGTTAGAAGGTTGGAAACGATGTCCTGATTCTCCCCCAAATCAAAAATATCTCCTTTACCAAAACCCACAAAATTAGATAAGGCGGCTGGATCAGAGACGACTGCCGATGTAAGACCGGGATCGTTTTCAGGAACAGGAAGCTTTGTTAAAATCTCAGTACCAAGTCCGGGGTCAGGAAGTTTATGAATGTGGGTTTCAGACGCAATACCGGTTTTACTTGCTGGTTTAACGTCATAATCAACTATGTCATGTGAGTGGTGTATGACTCCATACCAATTCTGATCTTGGATATAGGCGTAGTTGGACGACACATCAGAGACACCATCTCCAAACTCGTTTACTGTATAATGGTGAGTATGTTGCCAATCCAAAGATGTAATTCCGCCCTTGGGAACTTCTTCTAGAGTTACAGCCGAATACGGTCCTGTCCACATTTTGCCGTCGTTGGTTTGAAGAATCTGATACTTGAAATCAACAATGCCGCCCTTGGCAATTACAAACGGAAAGGCATATGCTATTGCTGAAGCTTGGGCGGCGAAGGGAAGTGCGCCGTTTGCAAGATTCGCAGATACTTGAATAAAACCCATCAAATCTACAATGCGATCATCTGCTATAAACGTAGGGTCGCCGGGGGTCGGGTCGATGTCGGTTACTGGATGGAATTCCATCGCTTTCAAATTTTTAAACTCTACAGTATAAGTAAATTTTCTGTATTGTTGACCTCCGTATTCATAAAGTGTTGATTGAGTGAACATTTGAGGAGACGATGCATGTTGTGAATCCTTACCCCGCTTGGGCAGAAAATATTCCACACCATCCTTATTCATTTTAACGAACGGACCTTCATCACTAATGGTGGCACCTGCCGTGTTAGACCCGAAAGGGACGCCAGCTTCAAGGGCATCCTTTATATCTTGTGAAGCATCATAAGTATATAAAGCGACATTTGTGGATAACAAAGGCTTATAAGAATCAAAAATGTCTTTACCCTCCGCATCTACGGGAGCATAGAAACAATATCGCATTTCCACACTTATACCATCTTGATCGTTAAGAACCACCGACTCGATAAGCGGGTAGGGAACCTTTTGTATGTGTAACGAACCTATGTCAATATCATCAAAATACATTAGCACTTCTCACTTTCTGGAAGGTTGTCATATAAGCCGCTGGCTGGAGAAAAACCTTGAGTCTTTTCCATTACTAAGTTTTCTTCTGTTTGAACATCTAAATAATAAACCATTGCATCGGCATTATCTATTTCGCCCCATTGGGCAAATGGATTTAATTTTTTAAGTTGGCTTGGTTTGGTCAGCTTGGTGCCGTTGACAATAAAACTCTGTTCTATTTCGACAGTGTAACATTCTATTTCATAGGTGTCATTCATTTTTGAAGCGCCAGATTCTAACAAGAGTCCTATGGTTTGTCCACGATCAATTTTGACAATCGTCTTATCGTCAAAGACTTTTACGATTTTACTCCTAGAATCAAAACCACGCGCAGGATCATATAACTCAACTGTTCCATCGGACTGCTGGGCTTGAATAGCCACTTCATAAAGATCGTCGGGAAGCGTTTCTCTAATTACAAATGCGTTCAGTTCAAAATCCAGTTGGGGTATTTGGTATGAACCGCTACCCACCGTCACAGACTCCGCAGAAGCGGAAATTGCATTTCGCAATGCCATATAAGTAAATCGCGGAGCCACTTGGGATCCTATCTCCGAATCAGATAAGCCGAAAGAATTTTGAAATATAGACTGTAAAGTGGGCGTTGGTTGCCACGACGATTGTTTATCGAGACTGAGATGATCTGAATTTATTATAAAAGAGTTTTTTGGAGTTTGCTCCACAATTCTAGGCTCGGATTCATTTTGCGTTTCCGTAACTCCAATTTTTGCAGCGTTATAAATAATATCGTCATCCAAAAAATTATAATAAGTAGGGGAAAACAAACCATCAGCAATCATCTTCTTGCCATGTTTGGTGAGGACCAAATCGATAACCTGTTCTTTGGAATCTAAAAAACTCATGTATTCTAAATAGCCTAATCTTCAGATTTCTTAACGAAATCAATCTCTGCTGTGATCTTTGCTGTTTCCACCAAAGAACAAAAATCATAAGGATAGTTATAACTAAAATCTGCGACTTTAAGTTTGTTGCCATCCACAGTTTCAGGGGGAGGAATGGAGAAACCTGCAAAAGCCGGATTTGCTGCCCCCATTGCAAAATAATTCGTTTTGGCACGCTTTTTTACCTTAAAAATTATCCACTGAACCTGTTTTCTCTTTTCTATATTCTTGAACATCTCGGTTGTTTCTATATCAATATCCAGATAAGCAGTTTCGCGATCAAAATCCCCCAGTGGTTTGGGTGGCAAACTTTGCCAATAAAGGTGCATATCGTCTTCATCCAAAGCAACGCTATATTCTTTGACCAACATACCCACCGGTTTCGTATTTGTATTTCTTAGAAAGTCAAAGCGGGGCGGGAAAACATACTTGTCTAACAATAAAGACAAATTATACCACTCATTTGGCTCCTCATTATTTTGCACAGATTGGATGCCCTGTTTCTGTTTCTTCTTAAACTCGTCCTGATCAATCGCAAAAAAAGTTTTATCGGGTTGAGTTGATGCTTTAAAATATGGGATACAAACAATCGCTTCTTCGATCTTTGTAGATTTAGATAGGCGACCAAGCTGAACTTTATCGGGGAAGAGCAAATAGTCTTTTAAACTTTTATACCCCGCAACATCTTTAACCGTCATGACAAACTCGGCTTTGTTCGTCTTGGGGTCAGGCAACTCACAATAACTTTTCCATATTCCCCCTAGTTTTGCATCTTCTGTCAAACCCGCGACGATGTTGCGAGTTAAATAGGGGGTTTCCCACTTTGGCTGAATGACCCACACATTATTTAAAGTATTCTGGGGGGTTGATTTTTTAGTCGGCTGACCGGTAATTATATCTTCTTCAAGCATCGACTTATCTGCCACCAAGAGATAATTGAGCGATTCGCTCAACGATGGCTGCTGATTTAAAATCTGCGGCATAAGTGCAATCGTTGGTTCGGAAGTCCTATGAAAACTTTGTGTACACTCTTTCTGAATCTGACTTATGGTGGGCTTTTCATCAGCGGCAGGGTTCCACTCTAAAACCACAGATGCTGAACCCTGACCCCACGCGGGCTTCCACATTGCGTCAGTTGCGTAGTCGACGGTGTCGTATTTCGATCCCGAAACGCTCGGACCCCAGCCCATTTGTTGTGTGTGGGGAGCGGACACCACCGTCTGCCACGGTCCTTGGCTGCCTTCTCCATACGCATTATAATTTAAATTATTTGCCACAGCAATTTCAACCGCGTAAGATTCTCCATTTTTAACTTGACCAAGTTCACTCTCCTCTTTTGAAACGATCGTTGACAACCTGTTATCCAATAAACAAAAATCAATGGTACTAGCCAAGAAATTGGACATTGCCAACTGATAAAATGGTTCGGGTTGACCACCCAGGGAAGCCGTAGAGTCCATAGACATACTAGTGTGAGGATACATATCATAAATGTAAGTATTGGGGCTTCGCATCTTCTCTAAAGTCACCAACTCTTCAAAGGGAACGGTTTGAAAAGCAGTGCCCAGATCGCCGATACATTTTTCCATCATTACATTGCCAACGGACATAAGTCGTGTGGTGGCGTAGTCGCCAGTAAACATACCGTGGCTCATCGCCAAGCCAGCTTTAATGGAGTTAAAAAGAACTCCCGGCATAAACAAAGGCTGCATAAGAGTTCTAAACGATGTAGTCTCCCCGTCCAAAGTTGTGGCGGGAATGAGCGATGAAGAAAATAACTGAGCCAGTTGCACCGTTCGTTCGGCTGGATAGAAGCCCTCATATGGAAGGAGTTTGGTGATAGCATCAATTTTCAATCTTATTTTGGACATTTTCATAAACTTGTGTTTCTTTTTGATCTCTTCAAAATTGAAAAACACTGCGCCTTCTTCGTAGCGGCTTATATTTGCGGCGGCAGTCGAAGAACCAGTAATCGACGTAGAAGAAACAGCATCGCTATTTAAACTAACTGAACCTCCCGCATAGATGGACTCAACGTGATCCGAAATCCGATACTCTGGAAGAAGAGAGTGATCTTTACCGCATATTTTCACAAATTCGGAAAATTCTTTATGGTCATTATAATAATATGGTCCTTTGCCATATGTTGTTGGTGCTGACCAAGGCTCGTAAAACGACGAATTAAAAACGCCGCTGTGACTGTTTGCAAACCACGCGCCATCGCTGATCGGCGCATCAACTATATAGGGCATTTCTAAAATGGGTCCAAATGTCGATGATGCGTTGACAAGGGCACTACCGGTGTCATCTAACGTCTGATTTGTCTGCGCTGCATCATACGCAGTGTTGTTGTTTATCGGCGTTTGACACCGCGTTACAAAACGACTAAGAACGTTTTTCGGATCACGCAATATACCAAAGCGCATATTATTTGCTGCCACCGTGTCATATCGCGCTTCGTTCGCGTAGTTGGGCGCATCAAGTGTCCAAGCGGGATTAGCGATTGAAGACGATGCCTTGGTTCTCAAATCAACATACTTGGTGCCTTGGTCGGAGGTCGCATTAAAATGAACCCGAAACTGTAAACTGATTTCCGCAGCGCTGCCAGTGGCAGTGTCCAAAACATTAATACTAGGACCGACAGTGTTGCCGCGTAGGTCGGGGGATGCTACCTCGGTGATCTCCGCAGACTGTGTAGCAAGGGGATTCGGACCACCGTAAGCTAAGTTGAACCCCATTTGATTGGTGACATAAGGAATATAATAATCCCACGCATATGCCGTCACTTTTATAAGACTGCGGTCAGCCACTGTGTCCTTCCACGGCTGAACAAATATATCCCTTATGAGGGAACTCCCTAAATAGCTATATTTTTGCAGAGGATAAATCTGATGAGAAAACTTAACAAACCTGATGTCTTCTTTGTTCATCGCATCTTGAAATTTAGAGGAGTAAAAATTATAAAACTTTTCATAAGATGAAAGCTCTTGTTTTTGTTCCTTCTTGATCAGGAGAGTTTCCAGTGCGTTATCAAAGAAAAACCTTTTTTGAGAATTGTGTGCCAAAGCAAAAAGAGTGGAGTTGTTAGTTAAGTCATCTTGTAAATCTGCCACAACCAACACCGAGTTGTCAGACACGGCGGCGGGCTCAATTGCAGTAATAAAACCGGTCTCTTTTGCAGCGAATGGGTTGTCAACGCTAGATATCACAATTGGCGCAGTTTGTTGAGTTATTCTATTGGTGTTTCTTAAATAGCGAGCGATGGGATGTTGCCCGACTCGTAGTTGTTTCCACGAAGGATACCCGTATGCGCCGCCACGATGGTGGATAAGAGCGTTTATCATTCCTCCAAGTCCAACGTCGCCGGAAGAGATAAACGGCGTCGAACCCCCAGCACCAGTAAGATTGATCTGTGCGTCTATCACTTTATCAATGCGAAGATCAGAACCCCAATTGGTTGGCTGTGGATTCAGATTAAAATATGTACCCGCAAAAATCCAGCCGTATTTGGGATTGGCAATCACTGTGGTATCGTAAGTAGCGTAAAAAGAAGACCAGCCCAGAGTATAATCTGTAAAAGGTTCATAAATATGGATATTAAGACCAACAAAATCTGTATGCTCTGCGGCAGCGCCGCCGCCGCGAGAGTCATTGGACCAATTGCCTTGGGGGCTGAAACCCCAAACACGACAAGCGGTCGTCCGCATATACGAAAAAAGCTCACTCTGGCTAATAAATAGCATATCGCTAGCACCCGTCACGAAGCCGAGGTCAGCAACCAGATTTACTGACGTGCCAATGCGAGGATAACTGCCGCCTGCTCCATACTTGAAGCCGGTATAACCAATAAGCGATGACGATATCCATGCATAACCGCTTTCCTTTGCAGGAATGCCGCGAGAAATATAACCATTATCTGAAACGGTTCCTGTAAAGGTAGTGCCATCGGCAGCATATTTCATTATGGATCTTCGGTTGGGACAGACCTTATGTATCGACGCCGACAAATCATTGCTCCCCGATTCGTATCCCCCAAAAGACATGGGGACTTTCAATAAACTATTGTAAGCTTGTCTCACCGCAAGATTTCTATTGTTGAGTTCGTTATAAACACTATACTCTCCGCTTGTAGCATTCAAGAAAGCACCAGCCGTGTCGGGTCCACCGGGAGCGCTGAACCTTTCAACAAAAACCGATTTTACAGCGGAAGCAGTAACAACAGCGTAATCATATGTGCCACTCACATATGGACTCGGCAAATTGGCTGGTGTGTTGAGATAATCTTCTAAATGAAAATTATTATATAACTTGCCACAAGTTTGGAACACCTCATACGTTTGAGCAAAGTTACCAAGTGCAGCGCCTGTGGTTTGAATATTTTTAATATTAATCGGGGCGCGGATGGCTGGGTCTTGATAAAACTGATCAACCGGAGCATCATAACCCAAGCTTCTGCGCGGAGATTGAATAGTGATTTCTGAAGAGTTATCCAAAACAACCTCAAATCTTTCGGCTCGCGTCAAAGAAGAAGTGAGATTGTCAGAGATCCGTATTTTTCGCGACTTTGAGCCTCCAACACGTTGTGCTGTAAACGGACCCTGAAGGGGTTGTACAGCGTCTGGTCCAAAAACATCGTGATGAATATTGGTAACAAACGGCTGCTGATTGGCGAGGTTAAAAGCGTTATTGGCGAAACTCCCCGTATCAGTTGAAATAGATTGAGAATACAAGCTCAACGGGGCAACAAAACCAAATTTGGTTGTTTCGTCTCCCACCCTAACTTGTGCGCCCACCGGTCTTTTGGTAAAAAGGCTCAAATCATCATTACATGATTGAGGGTCAACCATCGCCGATTCACTAGCAGCCATTGCGGCAAAACCTTCCGAAGAAGAATTATAAACAACCCCCTTATAATAATCAAGCCTTTTGTTTGGACCAAAATTAATGCCACCGTGTATTTCTTTGGGCATAGAAACGTACTCCCTTACGGGTGCAGCGTTTCTACGATCTTGGGTTTGTTGGCTCGCAGACAGGATCATATTGCGAGAATGCACAACCGACGTCGGAACATCCGACTCAAACGTTGCATTGTTTCTTTCGGCTTCATATTTCCACCAATAACAATTATCTATCTGCAAATCACTCAAAGGGTGATGAGCAAATTTCCAGTTTACAGGATTGGTGCCGGATGCGACCGCTTCGGGGGTGGGCACCTTGAATTCAATCGTCGGTAATTTATAAGTATATTTATTTCTCTCCAAGACATGACTTTCTACAACATTATAAATTTTATCCGAACCCTGCAAAGAAGCTGGGAGGAGATTCATTAACATCTCGTTAATCGAGTTGTCGAGCCATTTATAATATTCAAAAAAGGCAGCAGAAGTTCTCTTTGATATAACAGTGGAAAAATATTCAGTGGCAAGCTTTTTTAAATCTTTATATTCCATCCTATATTTGTTAATAGGGTTTCCAATGAGTTCATTAAAGCCATCCAGCGAGGAAAAGAACGCAATTATATCTCGATTTATTGCCTGTTGAGCGCTCTTTTCAATTGTGAAATAGCCCAACTGGGATTCAATTAGATCTTTTGTGACCTCATCGTCTGCTGTTAAAACCCGAACGCCAGTTAATTCACCAAAGTTTTCTGGGTTTGTCGTCTTGCCTACTGTGAAAAAACGACTATTGTAAACGCCAGTTGACGACTCTTTGAACCCATAACCGTTCGCCTGATATAGACTTCCGAGAACATCATTCAAATAATTTATGTTTGTTTCTTTATATGACCCCGAAGACAAATCTGGCAAATAAAACTCGCCACTTGAATCAGAAGTAGTAAGGTCTGCCGTTCCCCAATTCAGGATTAGAGAATTTATTTTGGGAACATAAGCTCCACTAAACTTATTTGATAAAGGTAAAAAGTTTTCATATGGCTGGTTTCTACCTATATTTCTCGGATCTTTGGCGTGACTTATTAATTCATTATTGCTTAAATCGTCCAGCCAAACGCGGAAAAAGCCAATATTTAAGTCAGAGTTTGTTAAAACAGATCCAGTAAAATTGGTTCTATTCGCACCGAAATAGGGTATCCTATTTTGGCTTAATAGAGGAATCCCACGCTCGGAATGAAAAGACGCTGACAAATTAAAAGAGTTATAGACAGTCTCGTCCTCTACATTGTATCCTCTAAAATTAACTACATAAGAGCCAGAACCTGTCTGAAGAGCGTCATTTAAATCGCCAACTCCATATCCGACCGGCTTAATGGTTACTCCCAAGGTCCAAGTTTCATTGTCATAAGAATCTTCAAACAACTCCGAAACTATTTCTGGGAATATGCCTGCGCCGCCAGTAGCCAGCGACGAAGTCAGCACAAACTTTACTCTTTTAGAAACCAGATTGTCACGAACGGCATAAACCTGAAACCCAGCGTCGGCAGCTAAAAAAGCGGTGGAGTTCTCATCTGCGGTAGTATCAACGCCGTGAACACCAAACACAGATGCGCTTTGCCCCACAAAATTAACAGTAGTGGCATTGCCAAAAGCAGGATACTGAGGTAAAAACACTTGGCACTCATAAGTATTCGCCATCCTCGATTCGATGGGATCGTCTATGCCATAGGTTCCCGAAATAAAAGGCATACCAACAGAAGCCGAAGCTGCCGAAAAAACAGTCCCGTCGTTATTAGCAAGCGTCGAAAAATTTACAAACTTATATTTTTCAGCATAGAGTTCGCGCTTGTCACCCAATTTAATAATGGAATTATCCTGATAAACCGATAAGTTAATTAACTCATTGTCCACTCCGAAACACCGAAGACTATTTCTCAGGCTCTCCACCGTTCCCTTTGTCCTAAAAATTTCAGGACTGTTATTATAAAGATTAGAATATATAACCTTCTTAACCGATTCAAGTTTTTGTGCAAACTCTCCCTGCTCGCCGCTATTAAACATATTGGCAACGGTCGTTTCGTTTTCTAGAATCCTTCCAATAAGAAAGCCTCGCGAGTTCAATGCCTTCTGCGCGAATTTTGTTCTTGCTATTCTGTCATTATAATATTCCATATAATGAATATTGGGAAAGGTTTTTATTTCCAAAAATATCTCATCTAGAGTCGATGCCATTATTTGAGTAAGGCTTTTGAGTTCTCTGGAGTTTAATTGATCTTCATCTGTTATCCAATCGGGTAATGTATGATAAAAACTATTATTATTAAGTTCGTCGTGTAAAGACGAGGTCGCCTTCGTTTCGGAAATATAAGTCGCTACCCGTGGATTGTTTGTATATAAAATCGGATCTTTTTCTTCGCGAGTTGCCAGACCAGATGCCACAAACGCAGAACCAGTATTGCGAGCAGTAGAAACATATCCCACAAAAGCGCCATTGTTTATCCTCCCAGAATAATCCAAAATCACTTCATCTGTGGCAGCGACAGTTGTAATGCCCTCATTAAACTTGTAATATACCCCAAGATCAATATTTGTAGAGCCTGTGGTTGCGCCGCCAGCGACGGGCTGTCGGCTAAAGATTCCAATTTGTTCTGCTGTTCTAGTCCGTCGCCAAAAACGAAAATCATCTAAAGACGCAGATAGCTTTCCCCAGCCCAAAGCTGTGCCAGTGGTTCCAGTTTGCTCGGTAACCAAGGAACCCAAAGTGGCAACAAAGTTTCCTGTAACATTCGTGATGGGATCTCCACTGAGAGTGTCCGCACCTTGATATTTACCGTCCAAATAAGATTCGACACTAACATTAGAAGCCCCATAGTTAATATTTAAAGCAATGTGGTGCCACTTATTATCTACAATGCTCCCAGACTCAATCGTTGTCAGATAACTGTTTGCTAAATAACTTCCAGATGATATTTGTATTAAAAAAGGATATGCCGTCTGCTGGTCCAATTCGACCGTAAAACGACCTACTGAATCTGAGGCACTGGAGCTATTCCAAACATCTAAAACAACCTCTTTCTGATCTGCAATAACGCTTAACCAAGCCGACTTCTTTATAAAGAACTCAATGCAGTTTCCGTCGGGCTGCCCAAAACTTAAATTAGAACCAAATTGAAGATTATCGTTAACTACATTTCCTACTTGTAAATTTCCATCAACTAAAATATATTCTTTATCCTCTGGGTTTACATAAAGGGACGCATCGCCCAAGCTCGACCCCCAGCCATCAGATGAAAAAACAACATAACCATTTGTTCTGGGATATTCATGTTCAAAAATGTAATTTTCTAAAAACGAACTGCTATAATGCCAGAGTTGTTTGTCCGTCACAGTGCCATCATAGGGATAATAACTCTGGATGTGATCGATGGCTTTATTGTAATAATCTTCGGCTGACCCAAAAAATGCAAAATTGCTTGCGGTGGCAAAATCAACCGGGGGAATATAGCGGTCATTTACCTTATGAATAATTTTAATAGCTTCGCCACGATCAAACGTGGTGCCGGCTGACTCTCTCGTTTGTTTGATCAGCGGCTTAGATATTTTCTGTTGGGACTTTATTGCATCTATGTATTTTTTAAAACTCATCAATCCACCCTAAACTCAAATTTATCCACCTGTTCCACAAAGTTTAAATCCTTTTTGATAATGAAGGAAACATTGTATCTATACCCTGCTTCAAATTGCGAAAAATCTAAATCAAAATAGTTGCCCCTAGAATCATACGACATTTTTGTAAACCCATCATTGCCGGAACCCGTTCCATATGGAACTACCTTTAGATCATCAGTATTTCGTTTCACTTCATAATAAATATTCTCTAAAAGCGATGAACTTGGTGTGGTTATTCCGATGGAATAAATAGTTGGGGACCAATCTTTTGGTCGAATATACAAACGAATCGTAGCCTTTTCTGACGTTCCGTAACTTTGTTTCAGATTGGCAGGAACTATTACATAATTTGTAAAATCTCGATTACTAGAAGCACTATGATTTAAAACCGTGATTTCAGACCCCGTAGCGTATTCCACAGTTCCAGAGTGCCAAACAACGAACACCGGAGAAATAGAACTTGAAGCATAAGCGAAGCTGGCTGAATAAATTCCGGTGGTCACATGTGAGCCTGTAACATTATCATCTCCCGTCGTGGCAACTCCTCCACCGACCGGCAAAAACAATTTAGAGCCTAACGGCGAAGTGGAACCAGAATAAACACTCAACAGCAAATCGCTAGTTCCAACGCTAGGGAGATTGGCTAACTGTCCTCCCACATAATTATAAAGATATAAATTATTCAAATTATCCGACGCTGGTGCCAGTGCCGAACTAAGATAAAATGTTGATGCATCATCTATTTTTGAATCATTATACCGAGCCTCTAATGCTGGCTTTTTAAGAATGTATTCGCTGGTTCTACTATAAAATCTTTTCGTATAATAAGAAGCAGAAGCCGCCTCATCACTGGATGTTAAATACACCGCAATGCCATTGTTGGTAATAGTTCCATTTAACCACTCCACTACTAAAGGAGTAATATCAACCTCCAAATCCTCATAACCAGTAATAAAAGATGCAGTATAGACCGGACTAGAAAGAAAATCGCCGCCAGCGGTGGTCCAAGCAGTTCCATCGGAGGCTATGTCCCAGTTAGAAGCACCGGTATAATCTCTATTTGATAATTCAGGTCCAGTGCCTTCATCCCATGACTGAGATACTGGAGCCACCACCAAAGTAAAATTAGTGGGCGGGGGTTCTGGAGTTATGGCAGAAAACAAGCGCAACACAAAATTCGATCCGCTCTGAATAGTTAAATTAGTAATATCTGTCTGAATGGCAGTCGTAGAAAACTGAAGAAGCGCTCTTGATTTTTCATTACCATCCACCGAAGAAGTTTGTTGACCAAAAATAGAAAATATTTCAATGGAGTCCGCAAGACCGGCATTAGTTCCAGTTAAGCGATTAGTAAACACTTCACCAAATACATTCGTGAGGGTGTTATCTTTCGTCGCTATGTATTTTTTTACTGACATTATGCTGTTCCAAAGTCAAACTTCTGGGCTTGTTCTCTATATTGTCCATTTTCATAAAACATAAATGATAAGGTATAAATGGTTCCTGAGTTAAAGTTTGAAAAATCTAAATCAAAATAGTTACCCTTTGAATCATATGAAAGAAGTGTATACTCTTCGTTGTCGCTGCCTGTCCCATATGGAATAATCTCTAACTTGTCCCGCTTTCTTATGACCCTATAATATGCCTTTTCGATTTGCGTTGGTTCCATAGTCGTCGTTGCCGTGGTTTGCACAGTTGGGGCGATAGAAGGATCGCGCACAAACAAACGCAAACGACTACTGTGGGTGTTCATATATGTTTCTTTCAAATTGGTGATCGATAAATAATATTTATTCGTTTTTCGATAATTGGGAAAAGGGCGAGCGTCCGGTCGTAAAACCGAACTTGTATGAAATTCTGTAGTGTTATCGTGCCAAACGGCAAAAATATTTTCCAATGAACTAGAATTGAAAGCGAAAGAAGCCGAATAAATCCCAGCGGAAACATATGATCCTGTGATATTAGTGTCCGCTGCTGCAACGACGCCGCCACCGAGGGGGAGTGCCAATTTGGAACCAGACGGTGTAGTTTCCGTAGAGCCGGAATAAACACTCACATAAAGATCCCCCGTACCAATGGAGGGAATGTTGACCAAGTTGCCTTTAATATAATTGTACAAATAAATGGTATTTAAATTGCTTGCGGCTGTCACCCGTGAAGCACTAAGATATAAATTACCCCCGTTATCTTGAATAGAGTTATTGAAGCGAGCTTGAATCAAGGGTCTTTTATGGAAGTCAAAATATTGAGCGGAGTAAAATCCCTTTTTATAATGACTCTGTGAAGCCGATTCTTGGGAAGCCGTGAGTTGTAACAACAAACCATAATCAGTCACGGCATCGGTTAAAATACTTTCAACGTAGGGGGTAATATTAATACTTAAATCTTCGACGCCGGTATCAAAGGTATATTTAGATATGGGGGAGGCTCTTACGTCACCGCCATCAGAGGACCACATCACTTTTGGTTTAGAAGAGGCTGTTAGCCAATTGCTCCCGATCTCGTTGCTCATATCATCAAATGAAATACCACGTCCTTCCTCCCACGCTCGCGAAAGGGGAGATATTTGAATGATAGAAGATGTGGGAGTCGTAGAAGAGTGCGGATAATTTTTCATCTGCAAATAAAAAGTCACACTTCCCGAAGCAGGTAAATCTCCCGCAGATCGATCTACTAACATTTGACCCGTGTTAAATTGGATTAAAATTCTGGCTCTTCCATTATCGGCGACAGAGGCTGTAACTGTATTGTACAGTGAATAAACTTCTAGATTCTCTGTCAAGCCAAAATTGATGTCACTCATACGGCGCGTGCCGCTTTCAGGACGATAAGCGTCGGTAATTGTATTGTCCGTTCCGGCGAGATAATTTTTGATGCTCATTATAGAACTGTTCCAATTAGATCCCTATCAAAAAACTTAATTTCAAAAACCTGATTTTCTTTAAGTGTAATCGAGCGACCATCGGCGGCGAGGTTATCAGCTATTGAAAAATTAGAGGTTGAATAGTCGCCGCCGGTAGCGGTTTTTGCGAACACCTCGACAACATCTAAAACTCCATCAACGTCCTTCAGCACGCGAAAAACATCACCATAAAAAAGTGGCTCACCAATATTAAACTTTATATCATAGTAATCCTCTAATGCCATAATGCATCCATTTAAAACATCAAACTTGTTTTTGTTTACATCGGCTACAATCGTAAAATTAATAGAAACGTTTACAATCAGGGCATTAAGAATATCAACAGTATCGGTGATCATCTTGTGTCTTGTAATCCACGTTCGTAAATTATTTTTTAAAGTGGCGGTAGACTCGACAAACTTCCCAAATGAATCTTCGCTAATAATGTAAAGATTTAAATTTTTCTTAAAAGAATCTTTGTCTTGTGTTGCTCTTACCCTTTTAATAGCTCCAAAGGATGAGGGCATTGCATAAGTTAATGTTTCATAATCCGCTATGGTTACTGCGCGTTTTTGTGCGGAGACAGCGGCGAGCGCACGTTGGCGCACTTCTTCTACTGTCGGAACTGTAACGGAGCCAACAATAGATTCTTCATTGGATGCTCGGACACTTTCACGAACATAGCTTTCTATTGTAGCTAAATTGGTTGTCGAAGCAGGAAATTCTAAAACCATATCTACAATATTGGTTAATGCGCCCTGTGAAGCATTGGGATTTAAACTATCATTTTTGAGATATGCGATGGTCAAAGTGGTATTAGATGGAGCAATACCAAATTTATCGCTCTCTATAAGATTTGTAGGATCAAATGAGGTGGAAGAAGCATAAGGTCTCCCAAATTTTTGGACAACAACATTTTCAGGTCTTCCATAAGTATCCGCAGTTAGATTGTTTGCCGACCCATATCCAAATTGTAAAATCGTTTTTTGAGAATTTTTTTCTGTCGTAAAACGGCGGGAAACCAACACAGGTTTCATGATAGAGCTTACTTTGTCCGTGGCAGAATTAGGATTCACTATTTCTTTGTAAATAACGTTTTGACTTAAATAATCCACTTCAAAATATTCATTTCCCTCTGTATCAATAACACTTAAAATCTCAGTGATAAAACTGTCATCGATATCTATTTTTGTAAAACGTTCAAAATCTCCTACGTCAATAGTTGTCACTTCTTGCTTGCCAGACATTACTCTGCCAACTCCACGAACAGCATAATAGGACACTAAACCAGTTGACTCATCAATAATGGCAACATCTCTTTGATTGTCTGGATCTGCAAAATTTACGTCCTCTGTTAAAATAAACGCCTCGTCATTAACTGTTCTTACGATTGTACCCTTTTTAATAATAGGGGCATAGTCCGTATTTATTTTCGTTTGATTTCCAACGAGAGAGGGAATGGTAGCATAAAACGATACATAGCCTTGGGAAGCATAATTGAGCGAAAAATTATATCCCATCGTCTTTGCGATTCTAACCACATTATCAAACTCAATAGCACTATCCAAAAAACTTTCATTTGCCTGATAATCCATATAAAAAGAGAGAACGTCGCCCACATAAGCTACATAATCTGTCATAAGAGCGCCGAAACCGGCTTCATTGAAATCTTTATAGGTGTCGGGATAATATCTCTTGGCGTAATTAACAAGAGATTCTTTGATCGTTGAAAAATCCCTGTCGGTATATCTTACAATAGTGTTGGTTTTGGGCATGGGGAGGTTCCTCTCATCTAATTAGTTTTCTAGTTTTATTTCAAGAAAATCTTGCACATTAAATTCGGTTAAAGAATAAGAAACTTTAACCAAAAGAAAATGATCTTCTAAGCGCGTATCTACAGCCAAAAGTCGCACAGTGGGTAAAAATCTCTCGAATTGCCAAGAGATGTCACCCTCGATTTCTGAAGGAGCAGACGTACTATCTGGATTTTCAAAAAGATATCTCCTTAATCCTGCTCCAAAATCCGGCAACATAATGCGCTCGCCGGGAGTTGTCAACAACATATTTTTCACATTTTGCTTGACAAACTCTTGAATCTTTTCTATGTTGATGTAAGTAGAGTTGGTCGCTTTATTCAATGGAAGTTGTACAGTGTAAGACATATTATTTTTTCCTCCTTACTAAATATCACACTTATAGTCTAATATCGCATCGGGCGAGTTCGCCTTTGTCTCTGCTATTACTTTTCTTTGTTCTTCGGCTTGAGGAGATGCAGGATCTAAGCTCTTTAAAACATCTTCTTGGGCTTTCTTTTTCAACCAATCAAAAAAATCAGACAAGCTCAATCCTAGACTTTCTGCCATCATCAACAAAATATAAATAACGGGGTTACTAAAATATAAAGCCGAAAGAATAAGCGACTTGATAGCGCTGAGAACCAATTTGGGAATCATCAGGAATATTAAAATCCAAAGTGCCATCCCCAGTTGGTTGGCGAAGTCCTTCAAGCTAGGTTTTTTAATCTTGGCAAATGCGGCTTCAGCCAGCAGCGCTTCTTCTATATCAATCCCGATCGGGATGCCACTGGCGCTGTTCGAAAAACGACCCATAATCGCGGGTTTCAATTGTAAAAATACCGAGCGCTCTTTTGGCGCGAACGCAAAGGGACGCACATAATAAACGATTAATAGTTCTATAAACTCAGGCTTGAATGCATCTAAAAGTGGTGGTGATTCCAATCCCAACTTATCACTTTTAGCCGAAAAAAGGTCATTCTTGTTTTTATATTTACTCATACTGGAGACCATGTTTTTTCGAACTGTGTCACAAGCAACGAGCGCTTTGGCGGTTCTGGTATCCATTGTGTGCCAGTACCAGCCGCCGTCGCAGTCCTTGACCAACGGTGGACCCCACTCTTGCCCCACCCACACCTTTTGATCCTCGGTTTCGCAGTCGCCGGGGTCGCCCTTGCACATGGCATTTTTCTTGACCTTCTCGATTTTGTATATATCTTTCTTCGTCATTTTGGGCTTCGGCGTCACTTTGGTCGATTCCTCGAACGGGGACTTCCATGACTTCAGCAGAGGCTCCCATCCCAACTTTTTTGGGTCAGCAAGTGTAACTTCGGCTTTTCCTAGTTTTTTATCTAAGTGTACCTTGCCACCACCGATATCGGTGAACTTTAGATTATAGTCTAAAACAGCATCAACGGTCATTTCCCACTTGGCATCAAAAAAAGTGGCATCTAAAATACCCTGTATACCGGTGTCGGCGGTATCATCCCCTAACGAAGAAAATATATAGATCATCATACAAAGTATTGGCAACGTTTCAACAAAATAGAAGGGGAAAAAGTCATAAGTGGGATATTTCACCTGCGGCTGATCGGGTGCTGCAAGGCTGGCACCAAACGCCCAATCGAAAAATTCTATGATCAGGTCGATGCCGGGTCGAACATCGCCGAGTGCTGTAATGCCGCCCGTACACCAGTTCTGCGATTCACAAATGAGACGTATTGTGTATTCTCCATTGTGTACAACTTGGTTACCTTTGCAATAACCTGACGGTGACCAGTACCAGTCTGAAAATATTATTCCGTCTCTTTTTTTCTTCAAGAAATATTTAATAAACGTCTCATTGCGGTATAAAGTCATATTGCCTGAATTATTAGCCGTGATCGCCAATGTATTCTTCAAGACCGAATCAACATCGAGCAATTTAGTGGAACTCGTTGTTGATGCCAAAAATTTGATTTCATCTTCGATCAGGTTTTCAACTGTTAAACCGGCGCTACACATTATGTTTCGAACAGGAATCGTTACAAAACTATCATTCACGATTTTTTCAAATTTCTCGACAACACTTGAAACAATATCGAGATCGATGTCAAAATATTTGTCCACTAACTCTTGGGGCAATGTCATCAGCGTTACAACCAAATTGGGATAAGTTTCTATTAGTAACAAATAAGTAAAGATTCGCAAGGATTCAATATCCATTGCTCTTGCTCTATTTTCGATATACTTCTGTGCTGGTTCCTCTACACCTTTCGATGCTTGCTTGTCGGCGAGGCACAATGTTTCTTGTATTCTTTCTCGGCGGTCAGGTCGAAAAAATTTAAGCTCTTCTATAAGGTCTATTTTTTTTGTTACCTTAGATAAAAAATCTACCTGACCGCTCATAACAGAAAAAACCATGTCTGTATAAAGACCTGCGATGTTCAGCGATTTCAACCCTTGTGAGTCTTTCAATATTTTACGCATGGCTGGATTTTCCGGTTGAAGGTCGATATCTTCTCCCGGCTGGAGTGGGACTGTATTTCCTACAATAGTAAGAGGTGATTTATTATTTTTTGTGGCATTACCTTTAACGGGAAGACCCTTGAAATATTGTGCGTATGTTTTTTGATCGGACTCAAAATCAATATCAAAAGTACCGTTGTCATTAATAGTAATGTTGCCGGCGGAATCTAAAAAATGCGACTGTAGCAGTTTAAAAGTTAGGTCGGTTTGTTTCTTGCCGTTGACGATCTTGTAGCCCTTGACGGGCTTGTTGAGTACATGAATTCCGATAGGATCGAATTTTTCTAATATGGTTCCTTCTAATGGAACTTGGAAAGCCGCAGCCTCATCGCCCTTGAGACCCAAGGCTTTGGCTGGGGATATATATCCTTTTTTGCCCAAGTCGCCCTTGTAGTCTTTATTAGCTTTATTCATAGCGGTGGTGTCTTCAGTTGACGGTTTCGCGGCGGCATCTTTAGACGGAGGATCAATAATACTAGTGAGATCCTCTACAAAGATTTTTTGATAGGCATACAAGTCCTCCTGTGCTTCTTTGTAAGCAGGTTCTAACATAGGAAGATAATCAAAAGGAGGAAGAATATTCGCTAAGTAGTCTGGATCAAACAAATCATTGAAATCATCAAGGGAAATACTAGGAAAATCTGGTGGTGGCTGACCATTCAACTTTTTTTTGTAAGCCTCCGACAATCCTTTTGGCATCTTGATCCCACAATATTCTTCTATTTCGGTAGCCTTTTTTTCAGCGTCATCAGCCACTTTCTTACAGACGATACCGGTGCCTGCCATTTTACCAAGGGCAGCTAAAAAATTAGCCACTTGTTGTTGTGTAGCGAGCATTTCCTCCAAACTGGAATAAGTTTTTTTGATTTTTTGCCAAATATAATAAAGAAGATTGGTATTTGTTCCTTGTAACAAAGAGCAGATTTCTTGTGGTCTCAAATTTGCAAAAAGATCATCCATCAATTCTCTCATATCTTCTTCTTGTTCGGGAGATATTGGTTTGCCGGGGGCGAATGCCTCAAGGGCGGCAATAGGTTCATCTGGTTTAAAAAACGACTCTGGGGGTACAAAGCCATAATCAAAATCGTCGTAAGCTTGGTTTTCTACCAATGCTTGCAAACAAAATTGAGTTAGTAATTTAATCACTTGTTTACCGGCTTCCTCTAAAGCAGCCTCGGCAGCTTTCTTTAGCTTTGCGCCCCAATCATCTTGCCAATCTTGTCCCGCCTTAAATTTTTTCATTGCCAGTTCATAAAGTTTCTTATATTGCTGGAACTCGGTAGAAAAACTTTTATAGGTTTTTACTAGTTCCTTAAGCTCTTGTAACATAAGAGCCGCCAGCATAGGATTGGAGAGTTTCATCTGGGCGATCATATGGGCTAGAACACACTCCAGAATACCGTTTAATCCCCATTTGTTAGCAATGGCAAAATACTTATCCATCGCGGCTTTATAGTTTTTAGCTCCTTCGGCAAAGGCTTTCGCTGTCTCGCTCCCGCCAAATGCTCCGGTGCCTACACCTATATCATCCAACATATAGGGAACATCCAATAATGCATAATCGGATATGAACTCGGCTGCTTGCAGATTTTCATTAACTATATCTGAGCGGCTCGGCAAACCCATCGCGCCGGCTGTGGTGCTGAAGGTGTCTTTAACATCGCTCGCAAAATCTATTTCGCCGGGGTCACCACCAAAAGCATGTGAAGCCATCGCTGACATTCTAAGTTGTTTGCTTTCTTTGACGATTGCCCCAAGAAAATCATTAACATCCCGCAAGTTTTTTATATCTTTAACCTTGCCAAGACCCTTTTTAATAGTTGAAGTGCCGCCGGCAGCCTTCGTCAATTTAAGGGAAAAATCTTTTGGATCCCCACTCCAACCACGCTCGTCTCCCTGAGACATGGCAGGTTTAGGTTGATCCGATGCCCACGCCGCAAAATCAGCCTGAATTTTTTTAATATTAACAAGAGATGAAGCAGGTTGGGCGGCGTTTCCCAGTTTATAAAGAATGCTTACGGTGCCATCGGGTCTGGGGTCAATAGATCTTTTAAATGCCGTAAAAAGATTTTCAGCTATATTCATGGTCTTAGAACCATCAGATGATTCTATGCCACAGTCCTTAACTACATCTGAATTAGAAAGTGGCAGCTTTGTTTCACTACTTGCTTGAACCTTAACCGTAAAGTATCCTTTTGCCTTAAAAAATTCAAGGGCAACCCCTACATGCTCTTTCTCCACGAAGTCCCAAGTATTTTTGGCATTTAAAGAAGTAACATCTGTATGAACTGTGTGATAAACAGTGTCCTCTTCCTTGACATAATACGGAAACTGAAACCGAGTCCAGTTTGTTTCCAGATATACAGTTGTTAATTGTCCATTACTCATTTGTTAATTGGTATTATTCCATGTGCTGCAAATATAAGTTTTTGAAGCGGCAGAAAGGAACGACAGCGACGTAGTGTCTAGATTCATCCCAACAAATTGCAATTCTGCTTTTGATTTTTCTAAAGACGCCTTGTGCATAACCTGTGCCGGAAGAAGATTCGGAGCCGTGTTTGTCGGTGCGCCAAAAAATGGAGAATTGTGAAAATGACCATAAAAATCCTGATTAATATCTTGAATGTTATCAATAACCTTTTTCAAGACGTGTATAAGAAATTTTTGGGAATCCAACATTTCTGCCAAACACTGCACTAAATTTAATCCCTTGGGAATGGGTTGTAATCCGGCGTTCTCTTCACTAAGATTTCCGGCAATTAAATCGATGCCTTTGATGCTACCGAGAGGTCCACCTTTCGAATTCTTTCGGGCATCTCCTCTTCCAGCACCTGTTACAATCTTTACTCCCTCTCGACCAATAATTCTTACTCCATCTGCCTTAATAACCACCGCAGAACGACCAAGTGGGGCACCCACCCTACCAGAAGTTAAACCAAAGTTTTTATCAGGATCGGTTTTTTGACAAATGTAAATCCGTGCCGCATCTGCACTAAAATTGGGCGCAGAGACAGCAATCGGTTTACCATCAACTTTATCAATATTAAAATAAGGACTACGACCAGCGCAAAGATCAATCATATAAGTTCCATCGTGACCTTTCGCACCATAACCCGAATCCATTGCGACTTTTTTGCCTGCGGCTTTGCCTTTGTTGATGGTTATTACTTCTTTAAGACCCGTCCTGTCAGTTCCAAAAACAATACCACAGTTGCCATGAAGAACAGCCTTTTCGCTGCCAGCCCGAATATACTCTGCATATGGGTCATCTGGTAAACGTGAATGATTCACGCCGGTAGTTTCGGGCGTTATTTTTTTTCTATTAGTATTTTCGTCGGGTGGTCGGATCGGACTCCCCATTCCTTTGGGTTGTGCCATTTTATAACCTTTTTCCTCTATTTGCCTCTGCTGCCCCTACCAGCCTCCTATACTCTAGTTTTTGATCGGCAAAGTCCGGAAACTTTCCTTGCGCTACTTCCCACATCTCCTTTGCAGTTTTGACTGTTTTCACAAGATTTGTATTAATAAATCTGGCGCGCTTGAGCAAGGGTGTTGGGATCCTAAGTAGGTTGTCCGCTATTACAACTTGTTCTGCGGTCTTCGCTAGCCAATTACCTTGCTTCCCGCCGACTTCGGATTTATCATAATATTGACACCACAGCGCCGAGATCTTGCGTATATCATAATGGGGGCTAGCCACTTGCCACTTTATTTTTGTCGATACTTTCCGCTTCTTCGGATTAATGGCACCGTTTTGCTTGTCATCAATATAGGCACCAAATCCACCCTTGTTGACAATACCGACCACTATGCAGGCGCAAACGAATGCCCACGATTCGGCTTTTGACAGTCCACCACCATCAATTACAATTGTATAATCAAGAGCATATCCATATTGATGCTGAAGACTGTTCGTCTTTGCTTTGCGAATACCACCGGTCTGTCCAACATATATTTGAGCATATTCGGTAGACCCATAAAACCAGCCCGCTGCGGTCGCTATTTTTTGGAACGCTTTAAGCGTTGCTTGGCGAATAAACTCAAGACTGTTTGGTCCCGTGAAACCGACCTCAAACGGCGTTTCTTCGGGAGGTTCTGGCACCACAGTGTTTTTAACCCCGACGTTAGCGGGATCGTCTTGGAACGAGGCAGCAGTTTTACCCTTAACAATCACGCCTCTCGGATCGGGGTTATAGCCGCTTTTATCACCGCTATCACCGCTATCACCCTGTTCTAGAACGTTTATAACCGTCCCACCTTCGCCGGTAAAAGGATTGCTGTAAGCTACCTCGACTCGGTTGCCCGTGTTGAGAGATTGGTCGGAAAATCCAATGACGGCTGGTTTGTGTCTCTCTATGTCTCTCCTATCTATATGAGCATGAAGCTTTTCACATCGAACTATTACCTCTTGCATATGCTGCGATTTATCGACACCATCCACCTTGGTTAATTGGTAAATCTGTCCTCCAGCGGTGGGGTCAGTTTTATCCTGTCCTTGTAGAATCACACCCTCAAACTTATTCGAACTAAGAACCGCATTTGTGGAAAACGGATTTCCTACAGCGCGAGAGGAATCTACAAGCGTTGGCACACGAAACGGAAATGGATTATTTTCTAGGGACATTTAGTCTTCTTCCTTATAATCATTCAGGTTATCGTAAATAGCGGTGAGTTCGTCAGATGTAATAGTATTGTTTTCTTTGTTCGTCTTCGCCATAAGCGAAGCAACCTTTACCAACTGCTCGTTGGACCGCTGTAAGGTCTCAAGGTATTTAGCCACGACCATACCAGAACGCCCATGATCGAGCTTGCCAGAATGAATATCTTGGCAAATCTCGTCAAGGGCAGTATTAGTTGCTTCTCTGTCAGATTCTATATTTTTTAAAGCTTTCTCTAATAAACTTTCAAATTTCGCCATCGTCCCAATCAGCCTTAAATCCTCGATACTTAACTTTCAACTTTCCAAGCACAGTTGCTATCTGTTTTGTATTGAGGTCTGTGATCTCCCTCATATATAAGTAAATAGCTTTTTTGTTAAAAATTTCGATATCGTTGCTGTGTTCAAATAGAACTTTAATGGCATTTATTACTTTTATTTCGTTTTCTTTATCTGCCTCAGTATGCCAATCATCCAGAGACTCGCGGAAAAAATGAACAAACTCTGCTTTTTGACGGTCTTCTTCATAGGGGTTTTGGCTTTTAAGAGCGTCTTCATTAAGATGATAATCGTCTATATTACTCTCGGTTTTTTTCTGTTTGGTGGTTTTCTTTACCTTGTGTATAAACCAGTTCTTTGTAACGACCGAAAAATAAGAAAAGGCTTTAGAACCTTTGTTTGGATCGTATTTGTCTAGAATCGTTACAAGCCAAGCTTTACACTCTTCTCTTAAATAATCTATGTTAGGAAGAGTGGTAAACTTGTAAGTATAGATGATCTTATCTACCAACTCATCAAAGGCTGGATGAATAAACTGTATATACAACTGTTCTTTTTCAAACCGGTCTGTAATGGCACAGTATTTCACTATGGCATCTTCATGGACCTTGGTAAAATATTTACGCTTGGTGCGTTTCTTCGGCATCGAGTTCTCCAGTTAATTCACGCTGCATATCAAGAACGGTCTTGAGGCTTTCATTAAGTTGATTGCTCATTTTTACAAAAGCTTCTATCGTAGAATCGCCATAGTAAGTCTCGTTAGTGTTTAGTGTTTTCACAAGATCATCATAGTCTTCTACAAGAAAATATATCTCTGCCAATCGAACTTGAATGTTGTTCAAGGTTTGAAACATATTACGAAGAAGATGAATCGAAAGCAGCAGCGCTGCTACCAAAATTATAATTATTATCCATTCAATCATCTGCCGTAAACTCGGTAGTGCGAGCCTCCTTTTTCATTTGCTTAAGTATCTCTCTGTTTTCTTCAATACCCTTTTTTGTTTCATCCCCCACTTTGGGTTTGGAAAAAAAAACCTCGTTAGACATGGTTGTAAAGGGCTGCGGAATTTTTTCAAAATCCGCAATCCTCCTAGCGCAGACACACTCCGTGCGCTCCTCGGACATAGAGTGCCACTCTTCCCATTCTTTGTGGCACCAGTTGCAGCGATAATAATATTTAGGCATCATTATCTTCTATGTTTATTTCAAAGGAGGGCGGGTTTTCAACACCAAGTTCCCCCTCATCTGTTGCATAAAAATCAAACTCCTTGAGGAGAGATGTAATATCTGTTTGTTCTAATATGCCCTTTTGCAAAGCGAGCATCATCGCGCCCATCGCTTGATTTGATAGCTTCATTGTGTTTCCTCCACTTGTTGATTAATCCACTTATATGTTTTTTCCATTCCCTCTCGCAAAGGTTGAGAGTAATCCCAACCAAGTTTTTCCCGAACCAGCGTATTATCACTATTTCTTCCGAGGACGCCGATCGGACAAGGGAAGCCGTATTTCTCTTTAAACTCGTCGCCGTCGATATTGTGTATTTTAGCAGTCTTGCCAGAGATATCAAGTGCCATCTGGGCAAAAGAATTTATTGCAATCATCTCCTCGGAACCAATATTAACTGGACCTTCAAAGTCGGGGCTATCCATTAGGCGGCGGGTGGCTTCGATACACTCGTCAATATACAGAAATGAACGAGTTTGTTTACCGTTACCCCACACCTCGATCTCTCCATCATCTGACGCCAGCAAAGCCTTTCGACAAAATGCAGCAGGGGCTTTCTCTCTGCCGCCGTCCCACGTTCCCTCTGGACCAAAAATATTATGGTAGCGTGCTACTCGGACAGTCAAGCCATAATTTCTAGCAAAGGCAAACCACAGCCGCTCACTAAACAATTTCTCCCAGCCATATTCTGAATCGGGTTGGGCTGGATACGCAGAATCCTCTGTACAATTTGGATTGTCAGGGTCCATTTGATTATGTTTGGGGTACATACAAGCAGAAGATGAATAAAGCACGCGATTTACCCCCTTCTTGACGCACTGCTCGGCAATGTTGAGGTTAATCATGGCAGAGTTGTGCATAATGTCAGCGTCATTTTCACCAGTAAAAACAAAACCTGCGCCGCCCATGTCAGCAGCAAACTGATAAATCTCGTCTAGATCTTCTGTCACTACTTGGTCGCATACCCGTGGATCTCGGAGGTCGCCGACAATAAACTCATCTGCTACTCCATAGGCGTTGAAATATTCATGCTCTTTCAAATCCACGCCTCGGACCCAGTGTCCTTCGCTTTTTAATCTTTTTATCATTGCGCCACCGATGAATCCACCGGCTCCACATACTAGTATTTTTTTCATAGTTTAAATTCCCTTGGTATAAAACACACTGGCGGTAAAAGCAATTTATGTCTACTGCCAGTATGTCTTTTTTCATAAATGTCTAATATCTCTTGTTGTCGAAAAGTCAACTGATCTTTATTATGCCCGACTTCATCATAATATTTAAGCGCCCATTCCAATTCTTTGTATGTCGCGCCGATCTGTTCTTCGTCAGATCGATTGTCACCCCACAAACCATCCGTTGGGGCGGCTTCTTGAATCGATTGAGGCACCCCCAAAAAGTTCGCCAAAGCATACACCTCTGTTTTTAACAAATCAGCTATGGGGCTTATATCAACGCCACCGTCGCCATATTTAGTGAAAAACCCAATGCCGTAATCTTCGACCTTATTTCCAGTTCCGGCAACTAAATAATTTTTAGTGTTAGCAATCGAATAAAGAGTTACCATGCGAATTCGTGATGCAGAGTTTGCATAGCCAAGTAAACTTACATAATCGGGGGTTGCCGCGACAAATGAATTGAACACATCGCTTAAATCAATTATTTCTGATTCCACATTATCAAAATTGTTTTTAAGCCAGTTGGCTTGTTCGTTTGATCGATTATATTGCCCGACCTCTTGATTAATTGGCATATTTAAAGCAATAACGGGCATTCGGGTTCTCGCCGCCAAAGTAGAAGTCACAGCAGAATCAATACCCCCCGAAATGCCAACAACGAAGCCATCACACTGTGCCGCCTGAACTGTTTCTAACAACCACCCAACAATATAATCAACCACTTTCATGCTTTCACCAAACAAAATTTTCCTTGTAAAACTTTACTATTTCTCCAAGATCATCATCAAACTTCCGATGTGGTTTCCAGCCCAAACTTCTTAACTTAGAATCATCCAGCGCATATCTAACATCTTGTCCTTGGCGAACAACAGAAAAATCTATAAGTTGTTTCCAGTTATCATCGCTTCCAAAATACAACTTAATAATTTTGTGAACCGTTTCAACATTCTTTTGTTCGAAGCCGCCAGACACATTATAAATCTCATTGACGTTGCCCGAATCAATAATTGTCATCACTGCTTCCGCAGTATCGTCTGCGTGCAACCAATTTCGAATAGGCTCGCCTCGATTATGTAAGCGTATTTTTACGCCGCGATTTAAATTCTTAATAGCCAGCGGTACAAGCTTTTCAGGATATTGTCCAATCCCGTAGTTGTTGGTGGGTCGCAAAATAATGTACTCCACATCATAGGTTCTGCTCCACGCCAACACAAACATATCAGCGGCGGCTTTGGCGGCTGAATAGGGGTTGCTCGGCTTCAGAAGATCCTGTTCTGTGTGTGCATTTTCCTCGATGTCTCCGTATACCTCGTCTGTGCTAAAATGAAAAAAGATGGGTCTTTTAGTAATATTGGTCGGTTTGTATCTAATGAGTTCTAATAGGTTTTTTACACCAACAATATTACTGTTTACAAATACATCGCTTTGAATGATGCTATTTCCCACATGCGATTCCGCAGCCATGTTTATAACATAATCACAATCATACAAATGTTTTAAATCTTTAATGTCCGCAGCTTCGAAAGAAAAGTTTTCAAAATTTTCGAATTCCTTAAGTAAATGTAAGTTAGCAACGTATGTGCATTTATCAACACCACGAACGCGCCATCCCCTTTGCAGACATTTTCTAGTAACATAAGAACCCATGAATCCAAGACAACCCGTTATATAGACAATTTTCATTTTTTTAAAACCTCATAAACATTTTTAATGCCCGTCTGCACCCCACAGAAATCCAAACTGAGCTTGGCTAATTTTTGATGACAACCCGTAACAGGGAGTGCATGACCAGTATTCTGCACAAGAATCTGAGAACTTTTATTTGACAAGTCGTTGATCATCTGGGCTACGTCCAACAACGTCAGCTTGTGTTCATGACACATATTATAATCCTTGTTGCCAAATTTTTTATAGTTTCTCAAAGCGTGTGAAACAACCTTTAAAATATCATAGGAGTACATAAAGTCCATATATCGGTTTTGAAAAATGACCAGCGGTTCGCCTTTTAAATATTTCAATATATTCCCTTTCACCATTCGATCATCTGCTTCGTTTTCGCTGAAACAAATAAAGATCCGCAAATTCAAAAAATTTGAATAACGCTGCAATCCAGAGCGGCAAATGATATTTTTAGCCAGCCCATAAAAATCCTTTGGAAGACGACGGAAAACGTCGCTCTCCTTCAGAAAATGAATTTCTTTGGTGCGGTCATAAGAAGACGAACTGTCGAAATTAACAAAAAGCTTTAATGTGTCAATGTGAGGTGACAAATGATGCCACATCAAAAGATTCTCATAAAAATCTTCATAAGTGTCGATATGTGTTCTCCTGCCAACTTTGATTGCGGTATGTAAAACAAACTCTACTTTCTCGCTTTTAAAAAAATTATCCACATCGGATTGATTGGTCAAGTCAAGTTCTTCTCTTCCCAAATAAAATATTTTTTGTCCGAGCAAACTATTTCCAAAATACGCTTGCATATCCCTCGATAAACTACCATTTTTTCCTGTAACCAAAATGCTCATCTCATTTTGTTCCATGCAAGCGGGTAATCTGTGCAGATCCCCGCAGCGTTTTTTGATATTTGAAATGGCTTACCACACTCTACAACAATCCCATTTTCCACAATCACGCCCGCATGACACCAAACAACTCCTTTGCTAGTAAGAGTAATTTTGTCTTCTTGGTGCCAAAACCAATTAAAGGCGGTTCGACTCATTTCTTCTACTGCTTCTAAATTTTTACAATGAACCCACATCTTTTCATTAAAAAAATTATCATCAACAAAATAAGTTGGTTTATCATGTCCTAAAAAATATTTATCGTCAACGCGCCACACGTCTATTTCTACTTCAAACCCCCGTCTTAAAGCCTCTCCAATATATAAAGGATGGTTCTCTTTTTCTGGAAGGGCACCACATAAGTTCCCACGATGTGAAATAATTTTCATTAATTCAACTCCTCCAGCCAACTTGTTGTCAGTGTCGCTGCGTTGTCGGTAGCGATTTTTATATCATTCTTTAATAACAACTCTCTTATAAAAAATGCAGCAAAAACATCACCTGACCCGTTAACATTTACATTATCCAAAGTATTCACAGATGCCGAATGAATAGTTTCCCCATTTATTATGCATTCGCAACCCCTTGCATCATGAAAAACAATTGGGGTGTCGATAATAATGTTTTTATACAAATATTTGCGCTCCCTAGAATCAAACACCAGCGTACTCTGTTTCATAATATTTTTGTATAATTCTCGATCAGAAGTTGTACAAAAATCCAGACTTATCTTAGTCTTAAAAAACTCTTTTGTTAATAAATTGGGTGGAATATCATCAACATATGCAATATGAAGCCAATCATGTTTATCAAAGTCTACTTTTATGGGCGGTGGCACACCCACATCAACAGTGAAAGACGAACGCCGGGAGGGGATAATCTCGGAAATAATAGTGGCTTCTTTAATACCTTGTTCATAACAACAAAATTCGAATCCGGTAACTCCAGAGTTAACAATATTATAAAAACCCCCAAGGGTGCTTCTTTTCTTTTTTACAGGAGTGGTTTCACCTAAAAAAATCGCATCTACATACAAAATAGTATCTATGTATTTTTTGCCTATTAAGCCCATTCTAATTGTGGAAATGTTTTCTGGCATCTGACCTTATGATGCTCCATGTTTATCATTTGGATCAGAAGAATCCCGCACTACGATTAATTCAGTATCCTCTAAAAATTGCGCCTCAGACACAACATATGGCTCAAAAACAAAAATATCCCCTTCAGACAAGTGCCGCTTATTAACAATCATTGCGCCGCGAATAATAACATTAATCTCGGTACTATTTTTGTGATAATGGTTATAAGTTTCATCATCCTTAGAATGACAATGATAACCAACTTCGAATTGGGGGGTTCGCAATACAGAAGGCACGAAAGCCCCCACAAACCACCCACCTTTCATGTCTTCAAACTTGTATACCTTCATTTTCCAACCCCTGAATCCGAACCTGATGACGACCACCATCAAATGTATTATTTAACAAAATTTCAACCACTTGTTGCACCAACGAAGATTCCATATACAAGCGCTGTGGAAAACTGAAAAAGTTTGCACAATTATGACGGACTGCCATTTCGGCAGAAGACGCATCATAAATCAACGCCGAGCGGATACCGATAAATTTATTAGCACACATGTTTACACCCTGACCTGACCGGCAAAAGCCAAAAATAAAATCACACACGCCATCACGTTTTGCCGTGACCGCCTGTTCAATAAAATACTTATAATCACAATCACTAGACAATGCAGTTCCATAGTCTATAAAATCAACTTCTCTTTTTTGTAATTCCCTTTTAAACAGTTCTTTGACTAGATAGCCCGAATGATCCGCACAGAGCGCAATAGGCTTTTGACCCATTTTTTTAATAACGTTGTTTTTATAAAATTCAAATTCTTGGGGAGTTCCAAAAATGTGCATTTTTTCTACAGGTAGTGTTTTAACGAGCATATTTTTTTCAATCAAAAGATTATATAAAGGAGAAACATAAAATTCGTTGTTCGTGCGTAAATTTCGTTTAATCATTTCCTCGGCATTTCGACAAAACAAGGAACCACTTTTAAAATAATAAATACCCACACACGCCTGTTTACTAATCACCTTCTTTTCCGCAGTCTGACACACGAAGCCCCGCGCATCAACTTGAGCATAACTATAATTGGACGAATTGGATTTGAAAGTTAAAAGAAGTCCATCAATATTCATTTCATGAATTGCTTGAGGCTCAACTCTTGGAAAAAATTCAATATCTAAAGTATGAATAAAAAGCGGCAGTTCATTGTCGATAAATTCTTGTGCCAACAAACAACTACACACAGAACCCTCTGTTAAGCCATCTGTAACCACAATCTGAACTTCTTCTCCATATTTGGATTTCAATATCTTATCAATATTATAATTGGATACTTGATCATCGCGAACCACAAAAATCAAATTACAATCATCAACATTAAAACAGTCCAAAGAAACGTCTAGCAATTGTTTCCTATCCACATATAGAAACTGTTTGGGCACTTTGTACCCTGCCTTAACAAAGCGCATCCCTGCGCCAGCCATTGGGATTAATAAATTATATTTTTTCATTTCCCTTCTCTAAGCCTTACGAAACGGCATAATAGTAGTTGCCAAATTTTGCGCCGATGTAACATATGGTTCATCGGGTATTAAATTGTATCGCTCGGCAGTCTGTCGGATAGAGGGGTAATGAATTTCAAGCCCCCAATCGTGAACAGCAATACGATCACCCTTCCTCATGAGAGGCGCATATATATTAAATTCTTGAATTTTGTTTCCCCCATCGCAAAAAATAAAAGTGTCTCCCAACTCTGCCATATTTTCTTTAACATGTTCTTGTGTTACAGTTGAAAAAATGTCTTGATGATAATAATTGATATGTGGAGAAATTTCCGCCAATTTAGAAAACCAATGACCGCAACCTTCATGAACCCTCACGTTCCAGACCTCATCGGGAAACAACTCAAAAGTATCAAAAAAAAGTGATTCAGTGATGCCTGCCAAATTTGCAAAATAAGTGCTTAAAGCCCCTTTCTGGCTACCAAATTCAATCAAATATTTGAATCGATGGGCTTCAAAATAATACTCCATAAAATAAATGGCGGCATAATTCTGGGACATGCCTCCTCCCATAAATCTTCGATTAATAATCTTCAAATCATCAAGTTTCATAAAAGTTTTTTGAAATTGCTGACGAGGGAAAACAGTATATAAGTTCTTTTCTATTCCGGGGTGACTGCCGTGTTCAGTGTTTAACAAGTTTTTATTGTATTTCATTTTTCCTTCTTTTAAAATATTTCTTTCTTATCGAGCTTTTCGATCTGCCGTATCGTTGAATCTGGTATCATTTTTCGTTCTAATAATAGGTCTACCAATCTTGCCACCACATTTTGACCGCCAGATCGATCAATAACATTAGATGGTCCACAACATTCTTTGATTTTATTAGGAGAGTCATCTGGACAAAAGGGGTGACCCACCGCCTCCATGATACTCAGGTCAAACAAGTCATCTCCGACATACAACATTTCTGAAGGCTGGGGACCATAAAACTTACTAAAATGTTCTATAAACGATGCCTTGTCTTTTCCGCGAGCATAATAAAAATCGATATTTCTATTTTTTGCCATTGTCTCGTTTATTCTCTTATCGCCAGACAAAAAACACACATTAACTCCGCTGGCGCGGAGGTGCTTTATCGCGGTAAAATCCTTATCACAATAAGTCTTAGAAATTACCGATCCGTCCAGACCATAGGTCTTTTTTCCGTCTGTCATAACTCCATCAATATCCAAAATTGCTAATTTCAACATTTATTTAAACCCTTACGTTCAAAAAATATTTCTCCTTCTGGCAACGGCGAAATCGGAAAAGTAGAAAATTCGATAGGGCAAAAACCAAGCTCGTCCATTTCTTGAAGAACTTGTTCCACCGTGTCGGCGGCGACGTAAAAAGGCTTGTCGTGGTCTAGACCCACCTCCATTTCAATATATTGGGTGTTTTCAAGATATTTCCCCATGCTCTTAATAACACTTAAATCAGCGCCTTGGCAATCTGTCTTTAAATAATAGATTTCCTTCTGTGCAAGTTCTTTCAAAATGGAATCCAAACGCCTTTGTTCAACATTTATTATATCGGTAACTGTTCTTTTTGACGAAAGATACATAGTGTTTAATAATTCTCTGCTGGGTGTCAATAATGAATTGCATCCCGGCTCGTTCAGTGTATAAAGTTTAGTCTTTTTGTGGTCTTCTAATCCGACTGCACATTTAAAATAAGAATCATAACAGCCATTGTTTTGCCGGTCGTTATAATCTATAGGATCGATGCCAATTTTATAAATCATCCTAGTTCGGTTTAATCCGATAATTTTATTAACACTCTGCTGCCACCAACCTTGTTTACACCCGACATCAATGGTGGTGCTGGTAGCACACATCTTTTCGAACACCCCCCTTTTCAAAGGAGACCAGCCGTCGCCCTTAAATTCAACTTTCAAAAGCTCAGTCAGCATAATATTCTCCTTCTTTTTCATAACAATACCAATACCCACTATTTTGTTTCGCCCACCACATTTCTATTCTAGGCAAAGGCAAAAAAATGCTGTCCCGGCGAGGCGAATAAAAATCCATAGCTTCTTCATACTTTGGAGAATCATCAAGCAAATATTCTCCCTCATTTAAGAGAAACCTCTCTACTTCGGGATAAAATTGTTTGTAATAATTTATGCCCAAATAAATATTTGGTCGTAGACGCTCAGTAAACTTAATTGGGGCGTCTCTCCAAGTCCATGCAGGAGCATCCCACAATGGAATTCCAAATAATCTCTCTAAATCTTGCTTGTAGCCCAAAAAAAAATGATCCTGTGGATGAAAGGGGAATCTTTTGTTGTTGCCAATGAGAAAAATTTTACTCCTTTGCTTTTCTCCGTCTGTATACCTGAGTGTGTCCCCAAATTGGCGCTCACTGAAGTGCTTCATCCATTTATGAAGGCTCGCTTCATACAGGTGTTGATCACTTCTGGTCTTCATGATCAAGCCGTTATCGCAAATTTTGATCCCTTCACGAGAAGAGATAATTTGCAAATTCATATTACCGGGACCATTATTTTCTGGCATCTCACTTTTTAAAACGACGATTTTATCACTTTTAATATCATTTTGAAAAATCTTCTCTCCCTCCCACGTTGAAATGATTACTTTGGTAATGAAATCTATTTTGGCATATTCATAAGCCGTTGCAAGTGTAAAATCGCCGTATAAGCCGCCCTGAATCAAAATATTCATGGTTGCGCCTTCAAATCAGTTGTTGGTTTGTAGACCAATAATTTACCGTCGCATTTAATAATTTCATATCCTTGTCCGCATAGTTCAACCAAGTGCTGTATTTCTTCAATTGTGGGATAGGTTCCGCGACCGAAGTTATACGCATCATCAATAATAATGATATGGTCGGTTTTAGAATATTTTTCTATTACCGTCAGTTCTTCCTTGATATAAGACTCATAACCATCATGATCATCTAATAAAATAACCATTCGTTCGTTAGGGTTGTTTTTTAAAATCTCTCTAAGGTGCGTCGTGGCATCACCCAAAACAAAAGAGATTTTTTCATTTTCCTGATGCTTGTGTTTGCTTTTTTTATATCGACCTTCTGAAATTTCTGTTGTTATTACTTTTTCAAAAATATTAGCAAAATCGGCGGCGTTGTTGCCGTTGAAAGTTCCAGCTTCAAAAAATGTCTTGATGCCAACATAATCCAATTCTTCTCTGTACCTCTCCAATAATTCGACAAACACTGGATTTCCGCGTGTTGGGAATCTAACTATTTTTTCTCCGGTCCACGACGATGTTCCATGATTTAAAAAAAATGTTATTTTTTCTTTAGTTCCCACTTTAATCTCCCTTCTGTAATCTATGGCTATCACTGTCAAAATGCTGGGTTGAAAATTCAAAGAGTTCTGTATCTTCTAGCGCAATCATTTGATGTCTTAAGCCTCGGTAAATATGAAAATTATCACCCTTATGTAGAACCACCTCGCTCACATTCATTATATCATCTGCTTCGGAAAATTTAACTAAAAGCTTTCCAGATTGAACGTAAAACACCTCATCCTTAAGTTTATGATAATGCCACGAACATCGCTTGCCCTTCACAAAATAAAGAAGCTTACCACAATATTCTTCGCAGTTGACAATCCATTTTTCAAATCCCCACCCCTTGGGGACAAATTTAATCGGCAAAGTCGTCTTCATATTTAATTCCTTCTTTGACTTGGTATTTAAAAAGTTTTCCATACTGCTCGCTGACCTTATTGATTATTTCTTGTCTTTCACAAATTGTTATATCATATCCTTGGTTTGCTAGCTCCACCGCGAACAACAGTTGTTGAGATTCAACCAATAGGGTTGACTCTGGCTTATATGTGACACTACCGAGCCTTACTTTTGTCCCGATTGGGTTTTCTCCAGAAAAGTTCTCTAGTTGATATTTCAAATGCAATTTATTGCTGGCGTCTGATGCCTTACTAATAACCGCTTCGATATCTTTAGTGTTGGCATATATGGCGAGTGCCCTATTATCACGAGGAAAACAAGGACCACCATAGCCATATCCGTATTTTAAGTATTTCTTTCCTATGCGGCTATCTGAACCAATCGCTGACAAAACTTTGGTAGGAACACCGCCAGCACGAAGTGTAATATCTCCTACCATGTTTGCAAAAGCTATTTTAGTGGTCAAAAAACAATTTAAAGACAGCTTGCAAATTTCTGCTTCTATCCTAGACATTCTGTGTATTTTTGGTTCATTGATAGTTTGTTTCACATATATGCTTTCAATTATATCGCCAGCAGCTTGAGAGCCTTCGCCTATGAGAACCATGTCGGGATTTAATTGGTTATTAATTATCGTGCCTTGCGCGATGAACTCTGGATTATAGCTGACAGTGTAGTTGTGATTTTTTAATTTTTTTTGCACAGAATCACAGTATCCCGGCATCGTTGTACACCCAACAATGAGATGTTTTGTACTAGAGGCGCGACCAAGTTTAATTAATTCGTCAGATACGTTCTCAATTTGTGAGTGGTCATACTCCCCATTACTAAGTGAAGGGGTGGCTACCAGCAAAAATAAAACGTTAGAATGCTCAACAGCCTCGCTTAAATTAGTTGTAGCACTAAATTTTTCGCTCTCCGCAAGAAGCTTGTTAACTCCCGGCTCGTCAGAAATAAATGTTTTATAATTTAATGATTTTACATAATTCTCACCAATATCACAACCCAGTATATCATAACCAGCTTTTTCTAAAGTTAAAGCAAAACACAAGCCTAGCTTGCCCACACCAATTATTGAAACTTTCACCTTACCTCCACCAGCGCCTATCATATTTTAGATCTTCTAGATTATATCCATTAGCCTCAACCAAAAATTTTTCTAGATCTGGACCGCTATAGCGGATTTGACCGTCGCTATCGCGAACAGAACCAATGTGAACCCTGTCATTATCTATTATATCTATGTTTAAATCATTGTCTAACAAGTATAATAGTAGTCGATATTCTGAATTATAGCCGCCGCCAGCGAAATTATTAGTTGAAATATGTGAATATTTTTTTTCATACCACGCTTTCCCCAATTTCTCTGCAATGGCGAGCTTGCTTTTGGCTGTATAATATATATCTGAATCATAAAAATTAGAATATACTCTCATCGCTTTTTTTGAGCCAAATGCAAATCGGTCATTAATACCACCGAAAGGAGCGTTAAATGGAACATAAACCGTGTTTTCATCATATGAGGACCAATCAAAATTCATTTTTCCGGCAGGAAAAAGGTCGCAACGTAATCTAACATATAGGTCATATTCTTTTTCTTGAGACAATACAAAGTCAAACACTTTTTTTACACTGTGCCATTGAAGAACCTGTTCTTTGTACGGCATATGATAATTGCAGATAAGGAAATTAAACTTTTGCATTCTTGCCTCAAGACCTTCGGTTTCATCTTCAAAAAGACAAATGAATTCTGGTTTTTCTTTCTTCACCTTCAAACCTTGTGGTTCTTCTTGACCCTTAACAATGTCTTTTTGATGTATAGTGGCTCCGCAAGGGTCGGCATACAGATAATAATCAATTTCATAATGACTTTGGCTAAACAGAACGTCCTTGACGTGGTCTAGATTGTTTAATAAGCCTCTAACCGCGCCTGAATAACAAAGTGCTACTTTTATTTTATTCTTCATATTGATTCCCCTTTTAAAATGCGATTAACACGTTCATTTGTAGAAGAAAATACCAAGCTATCTTCCCAAAGAGATTGCCCTTGTGAAAATAAAAATTTATAATTAATTTCTTCCATAAATGATTTTAGATGTGGACCGAGTGGGTCAAAATCTTGAGTTAAAATATCAACAGAAATAAACCGAGGTCTTATTAAAGCAAAATCAAAAGATTTTAAAATGTCTAGGCTTTTACCTTCTGTGTCTAAGTGTAAAATATCTATCATTCTTGCTTCGTTTTCTTTTAAAACGTTTGTTAGGGTATCTGTGTTAACAAGTATTGTTTCTCCCGAAAAAAACTGTTTTGCCCATTCATGTTCACTTTCCGATTTTAAAATCGTGCCATGACCCGAATGCTTGTGTTTACCCACAAAAAACACAACGCCCTCTTTTTTTTCGGGGGCGACGGCTAAATTTAAGCACTTAACATCTGGAAGGTGCGAATAGAGATTCCGCATTTTATCAAATAGAACTGGATGTGGTTCTACCATTATAGCGGACCAGCCTTTATCTATAAACGGCAGAGAGTGAGATATTGTAACGCCATCATTTGCCCCAATGTCAATAAAAAGCCCGGTGTCTTGTTCGGCGTATATGTTATTATAGAGATAGTCGTGTACCCTTAATTCATCTACGTCGTAGTTTCCCTTATATCTGCTGTCCCAACTTTGAAACTCTTTGTATTTTTGCATTTGGGTTACTCTATTCATTAATTTGTTTTATTTCCTCTTTTGAGAGTGCGGAAGTGCCAAACTTGGTAACAGAATATGACGCAAACTTATTAGCTATAAATATAGAGTCTTCGACGTTTAAAGTTTTAAGAAAAAAGTAGCTAAACGCTGACAGAAAAACGTCGCCAGCACCACAAATATCATATACTTCCACTTTTTTTGTTGGAAAAAAAACATTCGTATTTGAAAGCATCGCTCCAGCCTCACCTAAAGTGACAATGCAGATGGAAGACTGATCTAAATTATAACTGCTTTCATACTCACCCTTATTAAGCTTTAAGTAGCAATTTTTAAAGGGCGATAAGTCTTGTTTTTTTGTATCAACAAAAATATGTTTGCCGGTGAATAACTCAACAAGCTTGCTGCATACCTTCTCTGGTAAAAAGCCCTTATTGTAATCGCTAATGATTAGTGCGTCATATTCTAGAGGGTTTATGTTTTCAACTCTTAGCGGCTCAATAGGTGTGTATCCCCCCTCATCAACACGCAACAAGTGACTGTTGCTTTTTTTATCTATATATCTATGTTTAACGAGTGCTTCTGAGTTTGTTTTGTAATCAACACAAACTCCAAACGCCTCTAGATTTTTTTTAACATTTCCAGCCATCCCAAGGTGAACAAGGGTATCAGATACCTCCAATATTGGTACTGGGGCTTCTGGGCTTAATCTCTCACAACAACCAAAATGATAAACGTCGGAGCAACTATCGCCCACCAGTAAGACTTTGTATTGTTTTTGTGGTTGAATATCCATCTACAGTTTGAAATATAAGAACCGTTGCTAAGTCTGATCCCACAACGGGTTTGGCTTCATAATCGCCGCCCTTAACTATTATATCAGGACTTGTTTCTTTTATTAAGCTAGCTGGTGTATCCTCATCAAAAATTATGACTTTATCAACGTATCTTAAAGACTCAAGAAGAAATTTTCTATCCTCTTGATTGTTGATTGGTCTGTTTTTACCTTTTATACCGCGAACGCTTTTATCACTATTTAAACCAATAACCACTTTGCCGCCAAGTGAACGACAATATTTTAACAACTCTAAATGTCCGCGATGGATAATATCAAAACAACCGTTTGTGAATACTGTTCTTTGTTTCATATAACACCTTTTTAATTCCCCTCTCTAGGGTCAGTCTCTTCCCGTAAGATATCACAGCATCAATTTTAGAGTTGTCGCTGCAAGTATAATGTTGATATTTCCCCTCAAGTCGCGGTGGAAATGGTATTTTTCGTATTGTAGAACTTGTGTATCGCGATATTATGTCTGCCACCTCCGTGAACGATTTAGCTTCACCCGTGCCAACATTATATATTCCAGACTTCTTTATTTTTGAAATCTCATAGGTAATTTTCACAACATCATCAACGTGTATGAAATCACGAAAAAATTTTTCACTGCCAGCAAATACTTTAATCGCACCCGTGTCCGTCGCTTGTTGTAGGAATTTGTATATGGGACTAGACATATTTCCCTTGTGTCCCTCGTCGCTACCATAAACATTAAAATACCTTAAACCAAAAACACGAGAATGTGGATTATCTTGTATTTTCTGTAACACCATCATATCAAAAGCGGCTTTACTTATCGCATAATAATTCATTGGTTTTAGACCGACTGTTTCTGAAAAACCCTCTGCGCCCATGCCATAAACAGACGCAGATGACGCATAGACCAATGGAATATCTTTTTCAATACAGTATTCTAAAATCTTGCAACTAAACAAAATGTTATTTTCTGATATGTGTTCTGTGTTGGTTTCTGTTGTCGAAGAAACCGCGCCAAGGTGAAAAATACAAGAGGGGGTTTTGGTCTCAATTAATTTAAAAAATTGAGTCGGCAGCAGCATAGAATCATCATTTATGTCGCAACAAACAACATCATAACCTCTATTTTTCAAAAAATCAAATAATCTAGAGCCTATAAAACCATTAGCCCCAGTTATGCACACCAGCTTTGCTTTCATCGGGTAGTACCTCAACAAATATACTTATACGGTTTTTTGGCTAGTGTTTTAACCCAACCAAAATTTTCTTCCTCGGAGCGGTGGGGTGTATTTCGCGAATAAAGAGTGGGCACACATTGTAAGTCAATTTTTTCAAAAAAATAAAAAGTGGCAGTTTCAACGGAGTCAATTTTTTTAGCACGTTCTAATATGCCGATCCAATCAAATAAATCATAGCCCTTTATGATGTCCATTTCGATTCTTTTTAAAAAAGGCAGTGTCTCTATTCTCTTTTTCAAAATTTCATTCCAGCGAGGGGGAGTTCCGAATCTCTGATTTACTATATGTAAATCGTCATCGGGTCCAATGCCCAACAAGGCTTCTAGTTGGCGCTCTTTCTTTAAATTCCTCCTAATGGAAAAAAAATCTTGCCAATCGTTATGTTCTAGACCACACATTCCAAACTTTCCCAGCATATTACGGGCATCATGTGTTAACTGTTGTTGCATTTGTTGACTCCACAAAGAATAAGAGGCTCGCCGTAAAGGAACGTATAAAAAATCGCCCAAATCAGTAACATCCGATATTTGAGTAGTGGCTAAAAGATCATAACTTTTTTTATAATCAAAATCGTCCAGAACGCAAGGAAACTCAATACCCTCTGTTACTATGATATTATTTTTAAGATTCTGGTAGATCGGCTCGACAGCCCAAATGACTCTGTGACCTTGTTCTACATAATGGTGCGCCACCTTTATCCCCAATAGAATATCGCCCAGCCCGCAGCTTTGTTCAATTATGCAAACACTCATTTTTTATTCCTATTTTAATGCTCGGCGATCTGTTTCTTAAGAAAGCTAAAAATGTTATACTTGGCATAATAATCCCTTTTCGCTTCTAAAACATAAGGGAGCCTCTTCTCATAATCATCGTTGTAATATATGTCCTTAACCTGCTCGACCGTTTTTTCAATAGGACCACTAAAGTCTAACTGAAAAAATGACTCTGGATCATAAAGTTCATCCACATTCGGGCAACCATGATAAAGAGGAACCGTGTTACATACCACCAAATCAAAAAACTTTTCAGTCAGATAATTCTTCTGACTACAGTTCTCAATGCCAATTGAATATTGGTAATTTCTGAGGGCGTCTGATTTGTTATACGGTGCGCCCTTGTATCTAAAATCGTTTACTTGCCAGTTTCTACCATAAAAATCAATGTCTAGATCGGTATTCAAAAGAGCCTTGAATAAGCCAACCCTCTCTTTATACAAAGGCTTGGGTCCGAAATTAGAAACAACAATACTCATTCTCCGAAACTTTGGAACGCTGTTCATCTCTCCCAAATAAAATTTGTGATGTTCGGTTGATTGAGTAAACATAAACAACGGATGTTCCACAACATTATCAGCGGCGGGATACATGGTCTTTTCTTGTGCCACTACAAGGTTACAATAATCCGGCAAATCTCGTTGCCAGTTGCTGGACCAAGAGGGTTCTAACAAAAATCCGAAAGTCTTTTCTTTTGATTTATAATATTTTTTGTCTTGAGGTCTAAAGCCGCCGAGGACTATCAAATATTCATAATCTGTTTCTGATAGCTCAAAGGAATCAAAATTGGGAAAATTGCGGAATGTTCGGACTCCTACATTTTGATCGTAAGCCTCATCCCAGTTTGCTATAACCCAGATTTTTGTTTTTTCCGTCATCAATAACTCTCTCTTAGACTCGATTTAAGATGGTTAAGTTTGCCGTTCCTTGTTGCCGACACGCTGCCGTGTTCTGTAATCGCCTTTGCCCAGTAAACATCAAAACCCAAAGCTTTAAACCTCTCATTAAAGTGCCAATCTAGGGCATTTTCGATCTTGTAAATGCCCAGATCCATATACAATTTTTTTGCTGCTGAGACTCTATATAAGACCGTACACAGCCCGTTGGTTGCCGGGTGTGCCTTCCGATAGAAAACGTCGTTGTGGTCGCCCACACGGAGGGCTGCTTCGCCCATAAAGATGCAATCGAAGTCGATGTTTTCCGCTTCGCATCTGTGTAACAAGTGGTTAATATAATCAAGGGGAGATTCTTTAAAAATAACGTCATCTTCCAATACCAAAACATACTCATCATCTTCCATAGTGGAAATGGCTTCTAATATTTTTTTGTATTTCAGGCACAGGGATATTTCTCCATTACTTGGCTTTCTTCCTGTGTTTTGTTTAAATCGTTCGACATTAACTGCTCGCATAATATCGAAATCTGTCATGGTTTCTTGATCCGACTCCTCTTCAAAATGAACAAAGATGTGATCCAAACCCCATTTCTTTATTTCCCTCTGCATGTGGAGTTTACGAGCTTTGAGTTTGGTATAGTGAATGATAAAAATTTTACTCAGATAATTTTTCACCTATCTTCTTCTCCCACCAGCTTCTCTTTAGTTTATCCAAGTCGAATTTACCGTTTACAACTCGGTCTTCATAGAATTGTTTTAATTTAGTGTAACATAGCTCGGACCAATCGTTAACAAAATAGATGGGCAAATCACCAAAATCATCCATATGAATACTGTGTTTCACAATGGGTACAGTCCTAAGATATAAAGCCTCCCACGTCCTATGGCAATCTACCCCATTACCACGGGGAGATATGACAAATTTGTGAGAAGCTAAATCGAAATAAAACTTGTGAGCCGAAAGACTTGAAGTGGGTTTAACCCAGCTTTCATTTTCAAATTTTTTCCAGACAAAAGATCGTATCTGAGGATAGGTGTTTATATTAAAATTCATATAAACGTCCCCTGTTTTTTTTAGGTCTAAAAAGTTGATCTTATCAAGCAGAACGGCTTTTTGTAGGGCAAGCGGAACCTGCGATGAAAACCTACCACGGCGGGCTTGTTGGTCCTCTCGCAGTGTCATATTTTCCAAACCAATAGGAAGCGAATGAACCCTATCGTGCGCTACTTCCTTATTTTGAGCAAACCAACAACCGCACTCTGGTCCCTCGTTTAGTCTTTGCAGGTTTATGGGATGATCACTATTATGAGTTATAAACACCTTGTGATATGAATCTGCAAATTCGGATAGATAATCTGTTTTACAAAAGGTAGCACCGGTTTTATTACACATGTCAATGAATCGATTTCCGGTAATGTATTCATCAAACCCGATGTGGCAATCTAAAAAACTCTCCATCACATTAACTCCACAAACCTCTCTTTGTATTTTATAAATTTTTCTACTTGTTTTTGATCAAAAACGCCACTCATGATTTTTACAGTGTCTTCCCAAACCTTGCCGACATATGGGTCACGATGTAAATGAACATCTATCAGTTTTGTCATCATACAGGTATCAAAAGTTTGTTGCCAAGCACTACGACAAATTCTACCATTCCTTGTTCCCCACATCGTACCGCCGCGCTCAAACATCTGGCAGCGTTGCGGATAATATTTACTATTAAAAACATTTTTAGTTAATAACCATTCATCTAAGTTCCAACCAGTCTTCCAATCTGCCGATGGTGAAAGATTTTTATCTAAACACTCTATAAGATTTTCTCTTATAGGGGCGCTCTTGATTCCCATTATTTCTTTCCAGACACTGGCTTTCATACCGATGTTTCCAATTTTTAGTCGAGTATAATTTAATTCATCTGGGTCATAAATATGAATATCTTTTGATATGTTCTGTTGATTAAACCACATATAATCTATAACAAACCTGTCCATGTCATCCGTCAATAAATAATCTTCGTCTGTAAAATAAGAATCAGCGGCGGCGAATAAGCGAGATACCTGTGCCACGTTACAAGTTCGATAGCCCTTGATTCCTTCTAAGGTTTTTATATATCCTCCGACTCTTTTGGTTTCCTCAAATACTAAATCTCTAATTTCAGGAGATATTCCCTCATCAACAAGAATCACAAATGGTTGATAATCGATATTCAACCAGAATGCACATGTTAACGGAACAAAGAATAAATAATCGGGATTCGAATCTACCGACAATACAGCGTGTTTGTTTTTTATCATATTCTTATACCCCTGTTGATGAGCCTAACTCAAAAACCTAAAATTACCAAACTTGGATTCTCTTGCAGACAAAACCATCAAATCTTTATTAACTTGGTACGCGGGATCAAAAACTCGAAATGTTTGCCAATCGCCAAACATCTGCTGAGTAATGGAGTTAAATCGTTGATGGATGTTGTGTTTATGTATCAAAGCCGAGAGAATTGTTTGGTCCATCCTGTGTTCTATACAGGGAGAGCTTCTGCCATCAGGGTATTGAGTGGTGGGCGAGAGACAAATATCTGGGTTTAAACCATATTCATACATCTCCGCAACAAACTGTAAGTTAAAAACTGTATTTTCGTAAACTTGAAATCCCGCCCAATATTGTGGCATTATTGAAGCGGCGGTGCAGTTCATCGCCTTTAAACTCTTCTTGGTACTCCAAAACTGATTTATAAGTTTGGGGGAAGTATATGGTAAAAACAACCTTCCCCCATCCGTATAGGCTTTGTAATCAGTGAACTTTTTGATAAAACAATTAGTTGAATCCGAATAGATCAAAGATCCAAAATTGTGAAGGCAATCTTTTATCGCATAAATTTTATAAAAAAAACCAGTGGGATAATGAGCGTGGTCGCAGACTTTGGGTATTTCAATAATTTCAACAGTATCAGACGTGTTGTCTTTTATTTTCTCTATGTCTTCGTCAGCACAATCAAAAATATATACATAAGCGCTTTTCCCACAAGAATTGATTTCGTAGCTCTTGATAAGATTAATTACGTTATTTATGTACTTCCTGTTTGTAACCGTGCAAAGGTTCATGCCGGCGGTTGTGTATTAAACTTTGTTAAAAACTTTTGAAAAATTTCCCTTTCATGCTCGCGTTTCCACGAATTGTTTTCAGGGTTGGTTGACATCCCCTTGGGATTAAAGTAATATAAGCCAAGCGGCTCACTATACTTCTTATAGGTGGAATCATTAAACGCACAGCGTAACCAGAAATCCCAATCACCCGCAGACTTATATTTCTGATCAAACCAGCCATTTTTCACATGGATTTCTCTCCTCCACATGGGCATACAATGGGGAGGGTTGCCGCGAAGCATTGCCTCTACAGAAAAATCTTCGGCTGGGTAAGTTTGACCATTTGCTGTGTTGTTTTCAAAAGTTTCATGCGGCTTCTGAGTTAACAAGTTTTCGGTATATACACAATCTACATCGGGGTGCAAATATAAGAACTTTGCTAACTTTTCCGCGAATTCGGGAGATTTTCGATCGTCCAAATTGGCATTCGAAACAAACCCTCCCGTACTTTCTTTAATTGCCAGATTCCATGCATCATAAATACCGGGATCTTCATCCAGCTTAATGTACTTGATGTTATCAGGGTATTTTTCAAGCCAAGGCTGGATTAACTTCTCTTCATTCTCCTGTGAATTACAATTTACTAGAACCAACTCACATTTTTCTTCGAAAATGGTTTGAGAGGTAATATCTTTCATAAACCCCTCGACAAATTGTTCATCATTATAAATTGAAGTAACAAAGGAAATTTTAGGAAGTTTTTTAATTGGCACCGCGTCAAAATCTATTTTGACTACGCGGTCGCCGTAGACGAGTTCAACAAATTCTTCATATGCAGACTCTTCAGTAAAATTCTCCAAAATCCACTTGCTCAATTTTTTAGCCATTCCCTTATAAATGGGATGTTCATTTTTCATCTTACGAAGCGCCATTTTATACGAACCTTCTTTGGCAAACGCCCACTGGGATTCTTTTTCGATGACGCCATCCCAAACTGCTTCTTTCTGTACTGGCAGCAGATCATAATCTACTTTCAAAAAATGACTTTTTAATTTTTTCTTGCTCGACTTGGTCTTTTCGGGTCTATAAAGAAAATCACATTGTCCCGACCAGCCAAGTGTAATAATAGGCAAACCAGCAATAGCAGCGTCAAACAAAGGAAGACCAAAGCCTTCGCCATGAGAAATACTCACGAACGCTTTAATTTTTTTGTGTCTGTAAAGCCCCTGCATCTCTTGTTCGGTCATATAACCATGAAGGAGTGTTACAGAACATTTGCGGTCCTTATAGGGGGCAAGGAGGGATTGCAAACGCCTTTCTGTGTGGTCTCTGTCAATGATACAGTTCTTGATCCAATTTGTTTTGAGAACAAGCCCAACCTCACGATCAATATTTTCCTCTACAAACCACTTAACAGTATTTTCAAGGTTTTTTCTTATTCCCCACTGACTCACCACAAGAAAATTAAAATCGTGTTTCAGATCTAATTTTAACTCTGATGGATTCTGTTCCCTAGCAGGAAAGTTGATCACATGACAAGGCTTCGTCAGTTTAAACGGAAATTTGTTGCCATTCTGATCTTGAGCTTGCACAACTGTGCTTTCAAAAATATTCTTTGAATGATTACTAACCACAATAAGCTTGTCCACAAACTCATGAGTTTTTTGTAACCACACTGGGGAAACCTTAGTAGTTTCAATGCCTGCGGTATAACCAATATTTATAGGAGCCATTTTTTCAAATTCGTTGGGAATGGTAACCTGTAAAGATAGATCAAACTGGGGATTGCCAGCCTGAAAATATTTGCCTGTTTTCTGGATAGTTCTAATAATCCAAGCTCTTTCTTCGTCATCATCCACAGTGTGGTTGGATTTCCCCCACTCCAAGTTTATAAGGTAAATATCAAATAAATCCTCCCTTGATTTAAGCGCTCTCAGGGCGAAACGGGTCTGCTCTCCATATCCTGTTTGTGATAAGGCTGGACCCTTTACAACAATTTTCTTTTTCATAATTGAATCTGCTCCCATGAAGTGTAGTTTTTGCGGGTATCCCAAGAACCGTTTTCAGTAATGACTTCGTCCGCGAACTCGACCCAACTTTTTTCGAACGCTTCATATGAATAATTTTTTGCGACGTGCTGTCTTCCGAGTTCGCCGAGTTTGCGGCGTTGTTTGTGAGTTTTTTCATACATTTCAACGAGCGCATTTACAAAATCATCTTCATTTAATCTGTCTTCACGAATAAAAGGAATCTCCTGTGAGCCAATAATTGCTTTGGAGGTTGGCTCAAGTCCTATACCAAACCACTTCTTGCCATCGGTTACCTGTTCTTGCAAACCACCCGTCATATTAACAATAATAGGGGTTCCGCAGGACAGTGATTCAAGAGTTGACAAGCCGAAGCCTTCGGCATCAGATATATTTACTGTCACATCAACCGAACCATATAGCGCAGCCAAGCCCTCTGGTGGTAATTTGTGGCGACTAAACTTTACTTGACCGTCACTTAAGCCCAAATGTTCAATAATTGCATCTAAATCTTGACCGTGTTTATCCTTGGTATCCGTGTGCATAATCAATACGGCTTTGTCTTCGCCGATGCGATCTAAAAACTTTTTAAACCAGAAAATTAACGACCCCGATTGTTTGCGGCGGGCGTTCCGGTTATTCCAAAACACAGTAAATTTATCCTCATCATCACCAAAATTTTCCGCTCTAAACTTTTTACGATTCTCATCCGTCATGGGCTGAAAAATAGCCGGGACGGCATGGGGAATATGACGTGTTTTCTTTTCGGGAACCACAGTTCTCACAATGTCATCCGTTACCTTACTAATGGTTGCAATTGCATCATTAGAATTATAAAATTTCTTATTAAAATGAGGATAGGGATAGTTGTCCCACACATGATAATATATTATAGGACAATGTGCGCGAATTTCTTCTTCAATCTCCCACAACCATCCCCAAAATCTAGGGTCGGTCATGATCCACACCGCGTCAGGTCGCTCAATCCAAAGAAATTCACGAACTCGTTGCTGATCACCATATCCCTTGACCGGGAAAACAATAAGATCGTCGCCCCATTCTTCAGTTTTTAATGGGCGATTGTCGGCGTGTTCCATTGCGCCGCCGAGGCACAGAAATTTATATCTTCCTGTTTTAAGAAGCGCCTCGATAAAATATTTTGTTTGAGTGCCAACACCTGAAGGGGACATTGGGTGATCTGATAAGACCAAAATCTTTTTCTTTTCTGTCATTTTTTACCTATGGACAATGTTGTGTTTTTTTGAACTCACACCTCCCACAAGATAGGCGGTTTTTGACGTGGTTCTTTGTATGTATATTATAAAGGGCTTTTTTCAATAAGTTAAGCGCATTTTGTGTTTTTCTTGAACCAGAAGTGACGCGGAAGATTTCGACTTTCTGTCCAACCTTCTGCGTGCGCTTTAAAAGAGCAAAGTGGGTTTCAACCATTGATGGATCAACTCCCATCTTCTGCGCCCAATAATGTTTATAGAGAGTAAGCTGATAAGTTACCATCCGGCTTGAGCGCTTTTTTGCGTCCCAGCCCCAAGAACAAGATTTATAATCAATGACATGGTATTTGCCATCGGGAGTTTGGATGATCAGATCGATGTAACCCTTGAACTTATAATCAATCTCGGTGAACTCACCAATCTTTTCCATCAAGGTTTCTTCGGCTTTGATGAACTTGAATCCTTCCCCAAAGTATGAATCAAACGCTGCGTCCAGTTCGGCGCAGATTCCAATGCCCTGATCATAAAAATCTTTGATATCCTTTTCTTTTAAAACCGTTCCACCCTTCTCTAGAGATTTCAATTCTTTACGAAGAACTTCTCCAAAGAAAAAAGCCTTGTCCAGTTCTCGGTCGGACTCAAAATACTTTTCACAAACCGAATGAATCGCCATACCGAATGCAGTAAAAATATTTCCCTTGAACTTCCTGATTTTGTCCTCGTACATAAGCTTACGAGCAAAAGGACAAAAATCCCACTTAGACAGTTCCGAATACGAAATGTGAGCCATAGCCCCCCCTTTATTTGTTTTACACTATATTATCTCACGAACGTGAGGATTAGTCAAGCTTTTTTATGTTGTGGTCGGCATCGTTGATGCCCTCTGAATAACCACGAAGAAAATTCTCTTGGGCTACAACTAATAGAAACTCTGGAAACTCATCGGCGAAAATCTTTACCACGTCTTCGACTGTGACTTCGGGAGTTGTAGGGTGTAACTGTTCACCCACATAATTTATGATCAGTTCTTTTAGTTTGGTGTCGTTCTTTACTAAATAAAATTTAGGATCTTCTTTATCAAACTCTTTTTCTGTTTTAGTCTTCATCTTTTCCTTATAAAACCTTGGCGGCGAGTGTAGCCACCTTTGAACGTTCACCCTTTATTAGCTGAATATGTCCTGATAATTCATAGGGCTTCAGTCTTTCAAATGCGTGTGTTAAACCGTTGGAGCGAGAATCTAGATAAATATTGTCAATTTGTTCAATATCTCCAGTTAACACAATTTTTGTGTTCTCACCGACTCTGGTTATTATAGTCTTTAATTCGTGCGCTGTTAAGTTTTGTGCTTCATCAATAATAATAAAGGCGTTGCTGATGGAACG
>Ga0098061_1000031_pt1 | contig 48069 bp, 39 predicted proteins | sample 22_taG_FD_92579 | JGI IMG/M metagenome (GOLD analysis project Ga0098061, IMG submission 92579) | Marine viral communities from the Subarctic Pacific Ocean - 22_ETSP_OMZ_AT15343 metaG | ecosystem: Environmental > Aquatic > Marine > Oceanic | place: Subarctic Pacific Ocean | collected 2015-01-20
AGAATCTTGGCTAGAAGCCTGTATGATGATTTATAATAAATTAGGTTTTAAAATACTGGTTCAAAGTGTTGAAGACGGTAAAGGGTTTATTCCAACTCTAAAGTCTGCGCCGCTTCTATTAAGAGAATTAGATAAACCACCAGTAACCACTATTTTAGACGCTAGAGCTAACATAAATAAAGCAGGATATCGAGTTCAATTGTCTGGGTGGGCAGGTAAGACTACGCTAGGGGATATTATTTCTGGTTTAATGACCAACTTAAGTAATTTTATAACCAATTATAAAGGGCATAAAGCTTTTAATGAGAATGCTGAGGGGCACAACCCTTCGCTATCTCCACCAATCAATGCATTTGAGTCCGAGATGTTTGTAGAAACTGATGCTGATATGCTTACGGTTATGTTTGGTCATGGACTAATAGATGATCCAACATCCCCTGCGATTATAGTTGGAGAAAGAACTTTTATTGATAATGTATTATACGGTCGTGCATTTGAGAGTGCTCAAGCAGACCCTGATAATAACCCAACAGACTTTAGTTTAGGGCAAATTCTTACTAATATAGCATCAACTGAGCAAAGTTTATCCCATAAGGTTAGTCCATTAGATAGGTTAGCAGGACTTGATACTGGGTATTTTGAAGATGTACTAAGTGTAGCTAAAAAGCAAAACTCTTTAGGCCAAGGTTCTTATGGGTTCTTGACTGACCACAATAAAGAGGGGGTTGAGAAGTGGATGGTTGCTAACGACCCTAATAGTCAGAAGGGTTCGAAAGGAGATCAACTGAAAGCTTATCCGATATTTACTTTAGGCATTAGTGACTCTAATATATTATCTGTAAATTTTAATATCAATAAGTGGTATTTAGGATGGTTAAATAGTTTTGTTTATGATAGAAACCAGTCTTCTATTTTAGTAAGCTTATTAGGAGGACATGATATTATGAATATTACTTTAGCTTATCTTATTGAAATAGAAGAAATGTTTAAGGAAGGAGAGAGTTGGGAGCCTTTAACCGTTGGGATGTCTCCTGTAGGACCTACCTTCACAGGAGGTATAAATAAGCCACCCCAAAGAGATCGGGAAGAAGATCCAACAGTATATGACCTAAATGTTCCCAACAAGTTTATAGATATGGTTTTACCATTTTACCGTGGGGAAAAAGATGCAATAGATCCTGGCACTTTAGAGGGTTGGGAAAAAGCGATTGCTCAATTAAATAAAAACAATTGGCCTGAAGGGTACGAAGATATGTGGGGCCATGTGATAAAGAAAAACCCAGAAAAGCACGCTGGGGATCAGATCCGAATAGCATATGAAAAGTATTATATGGCTCATTTATGGAATTTATTTTGCGCTATCGTTGAGAGAAGTAAGCCTTCCACTAAAGTTATTATTGACGCACCTTCGATTACACATGGGATGGTCTCTCATCAAGCAAAAGTTTTTGATAGAGCCATGAAAACTGCCATCATGGGGAATATTAAAACGCTTCCTAATTTTTGGTTATCTTCGTACTTATCAGCTATAGGAAGAAGAGCGTTATTATATTGTGTTGAGCCTTCGTATGTAAATCCAATAGGAGATATGAAAGAACATGTGTCAAAATTTTCGTGGTACAGTGGCTACTATAATATTATAGGGTTTAGGCATATAATAAGTTCTAGAGAAGTAAGCTCAGAGTTTAGAATGTATAAAGAAATGGCAGGTAAATAAAATGGAATTAAGAGTAGGTACAGTCGAATCAAATGCTGATGTTATGCAAGAGGGGTATTTTTACGCTTCTTTTAAAGAAGGTATTGAGCCTGTTCGCTATGTAACTCCTTATGGGGGAGAACATGCTGCATTTATTGCGATTCCACAGCCTGGAAATACCGTGCTTATAGGAAGAAATTTAGATACTTATACAGGTGAGGACACGGGAAATTTTTACTTAGGCTCTTTATTTGGGAATGCGCCAGGAAAAAATCAAGCAGACATACATATTAACCAAACTCCAGAGCAGGGTGATTACCAACCTCAAATATCAGGAGACCCAGGGCATACAGACGGACCTCCAAACCCTAAGGGAGCTAACATTTACCCAAAAGAAGAGTCTAATATTCCTGATGGATTTAAAGATATGTACCAGGGAAAGGGGATAATTCCTGAAATTGTTGGATTAATGTCTCACAAGGGATCAGGAGTTACAATTCATGATAGGTATAGGGGAGGAGACTCTCCCGAACAAGATCCATTCCAAGATTATACAGCACAAATTCAAAGTGGACAAGGAAAGTCGGTATCAGTCATAGATAGTGCCGAAGTGAACGGTATAGTAATAAAGAATGAGCATTCTCCTAGAGATTATATTATACTAAGCTCAGGGAGTAAAGGAGCCTTCGCAGAGGGCGAACTTTTCATTAGAACTCATGGACCTATTAATCAGTACACCGAAGGGGGGTATATGAAGTTATGGGTAGAAGAGGGCACTAATTTAGATATTATAAATAAAGCGACAGGCCAAGACTCTACCATACTTCCTGATGATCCTCTTAGAACCATGCAGCCCATGACCGTTGATGACGCAGACAATGTAAAGGACAGAATTTATGAGTTTGCAGACGAGACTTGGGGTTGCATAAAATTAGTTTCTGAACTTAATAATATTGCCGTCAGTGCATTAGCGGAAGATGCTGTTATTCACCTACATACTTCTGGAGCTAATAGTAAAGTAATCGTACATTCTGCGGGAACAGTAGATATAGTAGCAGAGAAGAAGATTACTTTGCAAAGTAAATCAGAAATAGAAATTAATGCTCCTGTAGTAGATATTAATGGAAAAGATTTTGTATATGTGGATGGAGGTGAAGTACACCTCAATAAACCACACACCCCTGCACCTGATTGGGAGTTTTAATTATGGGACATTTTGATATGACCAAGGCTGCGTCGATTATAACGACTTCGCCTAACCCAATACTAGATTCCTTAGGCACTGCTTTTGGAATCCCCGTATGTCAATTAGATTTTGCTAAATCTATATTAAACTCTTTCCCTTCTCCTGTTCTCGATTCAATGATGGGAGGTATCGAATCTGGAAAGCAAAAAGCTATTCAAAAAACTCAAGAGATCATGAGAGCGATCTTTAATGAGACTGGTATAATCGAATACGATACTAATTTAGGGCGATTTGTGTGGGTCGGTTCAGGGTCAGGTCTTGGAATATTTGGATCTAGTCAGAAAGCTATGGACAATGCCTTCGGCTTCGGTGAAATTCTAGGGGCAGTTGGACAAGCTTGGTTAATTGGGGATACTTTAGTAGATCAAGTAGAAGGTATTTTAAATTGTTTTAATCAGGACTCGGCGCAGAAAGCGTTGCAGCAGGGGCCTTCAGGGGGCGCACATCACATGAAAGGGTTCACAGCCATAGACCCCGTGACAGGTGAGGAACTTACCTTTGAGCCTCCCCCACCCCCCACAGAGGCAGCGTCCTTAGCTTATGCAGCCAACAAATCTCAGTTAGAAGTCGCCGCAGGTTTTGTGGAAAAATGCCAGCAGCAGGTCAGAAAAATTTCTGAAATTAAGTTAGCGCGACTTAACGACCCTGTTAACAACCCTGAGCCCTGCTTCAACGGGGATGTTTTAACCGCTGAAGGGGTTCCTCTACGAGACGCACTATCTGCTACTGATTTTTGCGTGGAAAGTGGAGTGGAAGTTGACGCACAGGGTAGACCGATTAGACCTTTAGATAGTGATTTTAATCCTTATGTAGATATTATAACTTTATCAGGTATACAACCTCCTCTAGCCAAACGAGGGCAGTTCTTTTATTCCAAGACAGGGATGTATTATGATGTGTATGGGGAAGGATTACATTTCTCAGAAGATGATGTAGAGTCTATAGTTAGTGCAGTATATTTTGATGAGGATGGGAAGGCGATCCCAGGCACAGGGGTTCCCGAAAATTCAGTAAAGTGGTTATTAAATTATAACCCTAACTTAGGAGGCAGAGGCACTAGCGTTTCTTTAAAAACCTTTAAAGAGTGGACTGGCACAGTATTTGATCAAACTCAAGTTGATGAAAGTCCTGATCTGCATATTTTTTATAATAACGACCACTTCCTTCAAGTGCTTATTGATCAACGCAATAAAGAAATTTACGACGTTTCCAGCCATTTAACTAAGATGATAGATAGTGGCGACTACACTACTGACTCAGCTTTATACCTCAATCAACGACAAAATTTAGAATCCACTATCGCTACCCACAAGGGAAAGATAAATAAAAGAAAAAAACAGATACAAATTCTAGCTACTTTAGGACGCGATGGAGCAAACTTAACTCCTGGTAACATACCTATAAATGATTTTAGTTTAATTGAAAGCGATCTAGTAGCCGTAGAGAGAAGAAAACAAGAGAAGCTAATATTCAATCCAGGGGATGTGTCAGGAATGGTGCTGCCTATTTCACCTAAGTTTATTAATAGTGACTCCAATAATGCTTATGTAGCTAATGATTTAATGTTAGGACAGGTGGGGATAGGCTCTATCCTTTCGTCGGACCAAACCGTTAGTGGAACAGAGGGGACTATTCTTTCGTTAACAGATCAAATCAGTACTAAAGGACTTGTGGCTATTTATAACTTTTTAGATACGGATATGGTGAAACCTGATTCAGGAGAATACCCTTCTATAAACTGCGCCACCTCAGGAGCCAACCAAAAACCCGCTCAATTAGTAGCATCTTCTATTGATTCTTTATTCCCATCAGGATTAGGGATTCCTTATTTTAGAGGGCTTTGTACTTTGTTTAGTGGGATGGACGGTAACCCAAAATCAGTTGATTACACAGGAAATCAGGCGTATCTTTACAGTCCTTACAGACCTTATGGATACGCTAGGTTGCAAAGTGGTTGGGATGATATTGATAGTTTATTCTATAAAAGAAGTGGGTTCTCCTTCCAAACCTGGGTCCATGTTCCTGACCTTGCCTCGACAAACGGACAGGGATGGGCTGGAGATCAATCGGTGTCTGCATTACATCGAGTAGTATTAGGATGTGAAAACAGAGGAGGTAGTGCGTCGAGTCTTAATAGTGATTTAATTGTAGGCCCCATACGAGGAGACACTGGTTTAGCAGGTACTGATGATTCTAGGGGTACTTCAGTGAGAGGACTTTTATTAGGCTTTACTAGAGATAGAAGGTTTACCCAAAATGGGCCTCCGTCTAATAACCCAGAGGACAATAATCTTAATCATGGCTTATCCTTTTATATGGCTCCTACCCAATCTCTTAATACGAGTTGCGTCACTTTTTTAAATGTTTCAGCCTCTACAGAAGGATGTGTAGATGACAAGACTATTGCTTCTAATAAATACTATGGGGCATTTGTTGATGTTTCCACTACCGTAAATGATGAAAAATTTGCGGATTGCTCATCATCATTTAAATTAGTAACGGTTACTGTTGATTATGGTTTAGATAAAGTTACTATGTATTGTAATCAAGAGAAGCTTTTAGCTCAAAGCACTGAAGAAACTTTCGGTATTTCGCAAACTCCTCCTAGAATTCCTAGTGAGATGGATTCTTCTAGTTTCCTATACACTAATATATATGAAGGAGTATTGCCATGGATGCCTCCTCGCTTCCCTCCTAATGGAATAGGTCAACAAGATTTTTGGTATTGGGACGGACCCCAGCCAGATGGAGGAACTATGCCACTTACTCCGTGGATAATTGGAGGAGGATATACAGACGGCATGACGGTGAGGGAGTTTGGGTCTGATTCCAAGGAGGGTATGAACTTCTTAGGTAGTATCTTTGGTGGAAGAAAAAGTGGACTCCATGGATTTTTAGGAAGTATTAAACTATATAATAGAGCTATAACTTCAGAAGAAGTTATACAAAACTATAACGCCCAGAAAGGGTTCTTCGAAAATATTCAAGTATAATGGCAACCACTACAACTACAAATACCTACGGGGCTAATAACCCTTATATACCCACTAAAGGGGTTGAATCAAAACATAAAAGTATTTATGGATTAGGTTGGCCTTTTGTCCGTCCAAAAAATAGAGTAGTTGAAACAGAGGATATAAAAATATCTAATGAATCTAGTTATGTATCTAAAGAAGCAGGGGTGGCTTTGATTAAAAATAATGTAAAACAATTACTATCCACCACTACGGGAGAGAGATTGATGTTACCTGACTTTGGAGTAGAATTAGAGAAATATCTTTTTGAGCCTGCAGATGAGACAACTTTTTCAATGATTAAAGAAGAAGTCTCCGCAGCTTTAGATACATATTTTGATACGGTAAAGATTATTGCCTTAAGGGTTATGTCTCCTATAGGGCAAAATAGTATTTTAATTGAGCTAACGCTTCAAGTACTAGATGAATCATATGATATGTTTGATATCGAGGTTAAGGTAGGATAATGGTATTTTCAGGAACTACGCAGTCGGATTTTATGAAACTGGTCTCCATGCCAGAAGTAAGGAAAGCAGAATTTATTAATTATGCGGGAACGGATTTTTTATCAATAAGAGAAGATCTTATTAATTATATAAAATCAGTTTACCCTTTAGATTATACTAACTTCTCAGAGTCGGACTTAGGGATGATGCTTGTGGAGTTAGTGGCATATATGGGAGCTTCCCTTTCTTTAAAAAGTGATATGCTTGCTAATGAGAATTACATAGGAACGGTAAAAACTCGGCGTAATTTGCAAAAACTTTTAGAGTTAATTGGAGTAAGTATGCGCGGTCCCCTTGCAGCCGCTGCGGCTGGGACAATAACCGCTCAGGAGGGTGTTTCTGTGGGGTATTTTCCTCTAGAGATTCAACCCTCTAATCGCGTTGTTGCTATTCCATCCACACAAGATGGAGGGCTCGTTAATTACACTCTTTACAAAGTTGCCAATAATACTATTCAAGGTATAACTGGATTAGGTGCAAGTATCTTCTTAGAACAAGATGAGACTGCCGACAATACTACTAGCGGAGTATTTACAAATTTGGCATTACTAGAAGGTAAACTAGTTAGCCAAGAGGGGACCTTTACAGATTTAGAAGGGCTTAAAACTGTAACATTAAACAATACTCCTGTTATAGACGGAAGCGTTCATGTGTATGTGGATGCAGGTACTGATAATATAGCAACTGGAGCGTATCGAGAAACACAGAGGCTATACTCAGCTTCAGGACCAACAGATAAAATTTATCAAGTATCCTATGATGGGGATTATGGAGCGACTGTTCTTTTTGGAGATAATTTAATGGGTATTGAGCCTCCTACAAGTTCTAAGTTTTTTGTAACTTATCGTGTGGGAGGAGGAACCCGAGGAAATATGAAGGCTGAAACGCTAAATGCTCCCATTAATGTGAAAATTGCTAGTGAAGCTGATGCTACTACTCCGTTTATTTTAGAGAATCGGACTGCTGCAACAGGAGGGTCTAACGCGGAAACCGCTGCTCACGCAAAGCGTTATGCTCCATTAACATTTAAGAGGCAAGATCGAGTAGTAACTCTACAGGATTATACTACCGTAGCCAACTCTTTTAGAACTACGCAAGGAACTGTGGGCAAAGCTACTGCCGTAGTGAGAGATGCATTCTCTTCTGCAAATGTAATTGATGTGTTTGTATTAGAAAAATCCTCTGATACCACTCTTCAAAAAGCATCTACTGCCTTTAAAGAATCTTTATTAAATGAGTTAGAGCCTAAGAAGATGATTACTGACGAAGTAGTGGTATGTGATGGTTTGATTAGAACTTTAGATATTGTTATATCCATCAGAGTAGACAAAGAGCTTATAGATATTGAAGCTCAAATCCAACAACAAGTAGTAAATGAGTTATTAGACTTCTTTAATGTGGATAACATGGATTTTGGAAAGCCTTTTATTATTGCAGACCTTAACCGAAGAATCTTCCAGCTACCTAATGTGAGGTATGCTACTATTGATAACTTAGATGATATTATATCTGTAGAATTCAATGAGATTATCCAGCTTAACAACTTTACAATAAACACGATCCCTGTCTGAGATGTCCAGAAGATACATAAAAACCAGTAGGACTAATTCTAAAGGAGAAATTACACCTGTAATTACTTCTGTGGTCTCTACTGGAAATGATATGCAACAAAAGACTAGGGCTCAGACATACTTTAAAACTAATTATATTGATGTTATAAAAGATTCTATTCCTAAGTTTTATATAAGAGAGGATGCCGCTTTAAGTGGAACTCATGTTAGTTATATTAATCAACTTATTAACTCTTATTGCCTAGTTTTAGAAAATTTAAACACCGTCTTCCCTGTTTCAGGTTTAGCAGACGATAGTTATCTGAGTGGTATAAATACTCCAGAAGGATTTGCTCCTCAAATGTATAAAAGAGGGACCCCTCATAGTATTACTCCTGATCAATTTCAAAGGAATGTATTACTTCCACTAGGAAAAACATTTGAACAATTTTCACATGAAGAAGATTTTGTTTCTTATTTAAGTAATACTTTTCTTCCTAGTATCCCTGCTGTCACTACAACTGATAGTGATTTAGCTTCATTAACTACTAGCGCATATAATTCTGACTCCTCTGGAACTTATAGATTTCTAGTTAATAATTTAGGGTGGTTATACTTTTTAAATAGAGCCGCACCCGTAGGTGGGGGGTACTCTCCTTCGGGAGACCTTGCCACTTTAATGGGGCAAACCTTATGGAGAGGGTTTTCTTTAGAGAAAGAAGATCTAATGGGACTCTTCCAAGAGTATTTGTGGAGAAACTACGAGGCTTTTGGAGTTACAGATGACATCATCCCTCCTGATTATTTATCAAGCACTTTAGGAGATACAAGGGTTAACACCAGTGGGTCCCTTCTTTTAGATAAACTAAAACTATTAAATAAGGTTTTATATTCTCCTCATTATTTAGACACAAACGATACTGCTTTAGAGGCTGCCTTAGAAACTTATATTAGTACATCTTCTATAAGTACTTTACCTACTTTAATTACTGAAAAAGTTTCCAATGGACCTTTTTATAGATTTTTAAATGGTATTTCGTTTAGTATTGCAGACCGTGTATCTGAAGCTAATGAGTTAGAAGTACTTTATGATTTAGGTCGGTGTCCCGTAGAATTTTTAGAACCTTTAGCTGATTTAATCGGGTGGAGATTCATTGGTGCGGATAAAGCTAAGTGGAGAAACCAATTAAGAACGGCAGTTCAAATTTATAAATCAAAAGGTACTAAGAAGTCTATTCAAACCTTATTAGATACTTTGTTTTCTCAAGATGTGTTCAATATTACAGACGATAAGGTTTCAGAATTATGGGAATCATATGTCCCCGACCTTATTTATTATTCTTTAGCTACTAGCTCTACCCTTTTCTCTAGCTTCAGAGAGTACACCCCACAGGTTGCACAAGAGTTAAATGTAAGTAAATATTCAAACACTAGCATGGATGAGAATATTAGACTAGCAGTCGATCAAATACTTTTTGATTTAGCACGGGAATTCCCTAAAAATTTCTGGCTAGGAACGGAACCTTTTTCAATTCCTCATTTCATTCTTGGAGGTACACAGCTTCCATATGATGGACCCTATCATATCCATGAGCTTGGAGATCATTATTATTGGACCGAGGAAGAGCACTCAGACGATTCCCTACCTTTAGAATTACGGATAGATCCAAATTTTGTGTTTAATTATAGGGGGCGAGTCTTTGGGATGCCACCCTTTGAGAAAAGACAGTACTATACTGCTACTTATTTAAGCGATAATTTAATAAGTAAGTTAGGGGAGATACTGGTTTGCTTTGGAGTAAATTACGATTATGTAGTTTCCCTTATTGAGTACCTACGAGGTATAAATCGAGGATTAGAGGATGCCGACACTATCAACTCTTTCTTGTTATTTACAAAGAAAAAAGAATACCCTGTAAATTATGGTGAGGTACTTAAAACTGTTACTCAAGATAAATCACCTGCGCCTATCGAGCTATTGAGTATGTGGAGCGGAAAATCTTCGCATTTCTTAGTAGTATTAGACTCAAGCTCTTTTGATTGGAAATCTAATGCTTTGGATTCCGATAGTGCTTATAGTTTAAATAAAATTTTAGGAGTAATGGATGAGGTTATTCCCGCTCACGCTATCCCAAGTGTAATTCTAAATGTTTCAGCAGTAACCGACTCTACAACGATACAGGATATACCGTGTCGAGAAGTTAGACCAAATTTCTACGATCTTTATACAGGGTCAGGAGATGTTACTAATAACTATGCTAGTAAAGCTGTGAATATGGCAGCGTTAGCGACAGCTAACGGTATAACTCCCAACCAATTCACTAGATCCCAAGTTTCCAATGTTAATGATGTATTATTATCGGGAACTACTTATCTTACGAATGCTAAGAGAAACTCTTTGCGTAGAAGAAATTTTAGACATCTTTTGCCTGAGACTAAAATGTTTACACGGGGAGGAAGAAATAATCCAGGAAGTTTAGAGCTTTCTACTTCCTACTATTCTTCCGCTATAGGGTATATCCCTTTGGGATATACCCCTTCTTCCCTAGCGTTTGAGACTGTAGCTCTAAGAGCTAATCCCTATGGTTATGAAATAGGAGAGTTAATTGATTATCGAGAATTGAGCAGAGTGTGGGATCAATGTTATAATATTAATTCTGGTGAATCCATTTACGGGTATGATGTGAGTAATACATTTGCTTCTCGCGCTAGGCAAAATATTACAAGCTCTGATTGTAATTCGTATGGAAGACGGGGGCAATTACCTGAAATAATAAGCACTATGAATAGTTTACATAATAGGACTAAGTATTTACAGGCATATGCTATGGTATCTGGTTATTATAATACGAATGGTACTCTTAATCCTAATTGGCCTTCTGGAGATTCTTTAATTACTCCATATGATTTTAGTGCATGGTATGGTAATACAAATTCAACTAACTCGGTAGCGCGATCAATTGGAAATTATCTCCTTAACCAAGAAGCCAATGATGATTCCATTAAATACTACGAACACTTTGAATTTGGAAGAAAAATAAATTCATTGTATAGTGAGTATATATCGACTTACGGACAACACGGAACTTTTAGTAATTACTCGCTACTAGGGGGACCAAATATTTTTAGCCATACATTTGGTCCCTATATTTATAATAATGATTTTAATGTAGACGGATCAGCCGTTGATAGCAGCGCATTCTTACAAGCTAGTAGCTATGAGATGGAAACAGATATATCCTATTACGGGGGGAGTGGAGTTCTTAGTGTCTCTGGTGGGGATGTAGGTTCTTATATAGTGTCCGACAGTAGCTCTCTTTATGTAGGTACTTCTGAGTTTAGAAATCCATATATAGTTAGTTCTATTACTCTTGTAGATAGTGTTACTGATTATCTGTATGATGTTCATCCTATCTTCTCTGTTTTTAAGCTAAGAAATAAAAATGACTCCAATAGGTATAAGTATAATGATAGTATGATTGGGAATGGTATAATCAAATACCATAGACCAACATCTTCTAATAGTTTTCCGCGTATTATACTGAGCATAGATAATAGTGATACTGATGATAAATCTCGAAATTTTTTAACTCCTAATCATGAGTATGAGATTGAAGTTCTTGCTCATAATTTAGATTTAGCTGCTCCAGATAAATTAGGAGGCTTGAGCTTAGGGTGCTGGATCCACACCCAGTCTGAAAACGGTCAGAGTTGGAATTTTGTAAAAGACAGAGGGGATGGGTGGCAGCAGTATACTAATACTTCGTTTACGAAAAAAGGATCGGAATCATTAGTAAAGAGTCTGAGCCAATCAGTACCTTTTAATATAGGAACTATTAACCAGAAGGCATTGGAAGGTGGTGGTAGCAGTCCCGCTCCTTTTACTAAGTGTTTGGAGGAGTTTAAAGAGGGCACTATTATCCCTGGAACCTCTCCATCCTTATTAGGCTATCTTGGAGAAAACACAAGGCAGTCACTTAAGTTCGCTTTTTCTACCTATAATAATAATGTTGCTACTTCTAATGATTATTTTCATAAGGTTGGGAAGGTACATCGTACTAATCAGAAGTATAATTTAGAGTTTTTTATTACGAGAGGATCGCAAACTAAGTTTGTCGTTATAGAAGAAATTAGAATTTATGATAAAACTAGACAGAGTGAGTGTGTTATTAATACTCCCTACGGAGAGCTTCCCGCAAACAAAAAAGAAGTAGTAGCTATCTTTAGATATTATAATGACTTGAGAGCAGGGATTGCAAGTAGAAATTCTTCTATTACCTCAGGAACAATGGAGGTAAGCGGTGGAGCAAGAGCCAACTATAGATCAAACATGGACATGTATTATACTGTTTATAATTCTGGGGAGAATCCCCAATTAGAAGAAATTCATATTGAGGATTTATGATATGAGAGGAATTGTAGAGGTATACGAGATATTGAGTGATGGGAGTGAGGACCTTATCTTTAAGGACTCCAACCTTGTAGTTGATACAGGGCATGAAGCTGTTGTAGATATGCTTACTACTCCCTCTAGTGTTCTGGGAATCAACCCCAGAATAATGGATACATCTAATTTCAGAATAGGGGCTATGTCTTTTGGTCCTGCGTTGTCATCTTTTTCTGAGAATGCTTATACTTTGTCTACGGTAGACAAGGTTATTAATCCTCAAGTAAGTTCTTGGTATCAAGCTATCGCTGATGATCATATTATGCGTGTTTTGTGGAATCATGACACTCAAACCTCCACCTATATTCCCCCTTATCAACTACCTAGTTATCCTGATCCTTTAGATACCCAGTTGGAGCCTTTAGCAAAAACTGCATTGATGACCGCTTCATCAGTACCTACTGTATCTTCTTTTGGACAGTTTGAGAATAGGATTAACTTTAGTCCCAATGATACTTCTAGTTATTTCCAGGGGGCGTATCCTCATACTAGTGGTTCTACGATTGCCACTACCTCTTCCTTAGAGTTAGATTTTCAGACAGATACTTGGGCAGGGTTTTGGGCGAGTGCTACGGTAACCTCTACTTATAACGAAAAAGGAAATATGGATTATAGAGGGTTTGTATCGGCAACCCCTATAGTTGAGGCTAATCCTTCTGATAGCTCTGGGGTGGTTTCTTTTCGGGGATATGGAGGACAGACTAACGCTAGTGCTTTCTTCGTAGAGCCGAAGGTAGTATTTGAAACAACGATAGGGTATGGAGATAGTTGTTTTATGAATATGTACGGTGGGTTACATCAGATTGGTTTGTGGAGCTTAGATTGCCAACAAAGCCTTAAGAATGGGACAGCCCCGTTTGCCTGGGTAGACTCTAATGGAGTAACCCCCAGAGAGTTCAAGCTGTTTGCTAAGAAGACTTTTACAGAGAACCTTGTTAGACGGTGGGATCAAAGTAGCCCACCTATTGATGGATTAGCTAGTCCCAATCCTCTTAAAATAAAATGGATGTTAGATTTTAGGTCAGTACGATGATAAAAGGACACATAACAATTTGTAAAGTCTATAAAGATGGTACTAAAGATATAGTATTAGAAAATCAAAATCTAATCACAGGGGGTTTTGGGTATTCATTTTCTGATCTTTTATCTCAAGGAGGATCCAATGAGAGGTTGGACTATGCTCCTGGTTATTTTGCTGTGGGAACTTCAAGTGTAGATTTTGATGCTTCCTTGGCGACTTCGGCTGATTTTTACAACCTATCGGCTCCTCTTTCGTGGGAAGAGTACGGTTTAGACAGTACATTATATATTGAAAAATTAAATAGAGGTTTTCCTGCCTCTACTGTGGATAGTGGAGTTAGTTATTCGGAATTGTATTTTACTACAGCCCCGCTTTCATCAGTAGTCTTCTCCTCCTCTCCTGCTTATCTCGCAAAAACCTCTCCTAATTTTTTAACTAATTGGATTTTTGATTCGATGGAATCTGAGATTTCACTAGATGAAACTACAGCAAACGGTAAAACGATTTCAGAGATTGGTCTTTTTTCCACTAACCCTAAAGGGTTAAATAGCCCTACTCCAGTAATGATAGCCTATAAAACATTCACTGGTATCCCAAAGACTTCTGAGTTCAGTTTAGTATTTCATTGGTCCATTGGGTATATTGGGATGTCACCAACAATCAATATTAATAGTCGATGACTATATAAGAGTAGATTATGAAACAAAATGAAGTATTAGATGTATCAGGCCACTTAGAGGTTTGGAAAGTATATGAAACTGGGGATGAAGAACTATTTTTTGATGACCATAATGTGATCACCTCAGGAATGGGAGCAGGTGTGGGTATGCTTTATGCTGGGTCAGGGTCAGCAAGAATAACAGACTTCCAGATCAGATATTTTCAAATTGGAGTAAGTGGAGATTCTATTGTAGACACCTATGGAGTAAGCCAGTATTCCTTAGTTTCCGCGTTAGGGCAAGTAGATGGGGTGAGTGACTATCAGAGTGGGCAATCTAATATACCTCTATCTGAACATCAATTAATGGATTGGAACGGAGGCCCTAAAACAAATTCAGAGGCTGTGTGGGATTGGTACTTTGGTCTTATCCCTGATAATGCAATTAAACGAGTAGATTTAAACTCCGTAACCTATATAATTTATATAGATCGTCATACCGCTAACAACCATACGCTAAATGAAATTGGTTTATATATGGATAATCCTCTTGGGGAGGATCCTAAAAGGTCTAATATGGTTGCATATAGACCTTTCACTAACATCGTAAAAACTGATAACTTTTCTTTAGTTTTTAAATGGACTTTAAACTTCTAATATGCCCTTTACTCCAACAGATTTATATTTAACTTCAGGAACTTTTAGTCTTTCTAATAGTACTTGGAAAGATTCAGTACATAAATACGACTCAAGTTCTTTTTATAATTGGGAACAAGATAATCTTCCTCTATATGATTTAGAGGAGAGGGATAATTTCTTATTCGAACGCTTAGGCAATGTTACCTCTTCCATCACAGGAATGATGTTGACGGTATCGGATACGGGTGTAAATAATACATCTATTTTTAGCACCCTCTCTGGAGTAATAGATGCTCTCCCTGGGACCATTACCTTTCCTATTATTATTGAGGTAGCTTCATCAGGCACATTAGGAGAACTTAAGCTGGAGAACATCCAGTTCGAAGGGGACACAGCGGGTATAGAGATTATCAATAGAGGGTTTGCTAAGGTTTTATCTGCGTCTTCCACCCCATCAGCCTCCATCACTACTTTAGATTCAGGCTCAAGTGCTATTATTCAATTCGCTTCAACTGATACAAGCAATACAATGGGAGATTCTGAATCAATCGGAGCTAGTTGTACGGTGTGGGGTAATTCTCCTAATGCTCAATACGATTGGTGGGATGAATATACTAGGGCTTTTGCGTTAACGCCTGAATGGAGCAAATATAGTGATGCATCTCCAAAGACAATAACTATTTCATCGAACATTAAGGACGCTGGTAGAGGGTTTTTAACTACTACAGCCGACAACTTTGCTGTTAGTATTTATCAAGATTTCTCTACGAGCAGTGATATCGTTACTCTTAATGAGGGGACAGGGGATGTTGTTCAACGACCTCCCATTGACTCAGGGACCACTGCTAGAACTACGGGATTGGTGTATGCTAATTCTTTATCTAACATTACCATCAATGATTGTACGGGAAAGGTCTACATTCGAGGGTTCTGTGTAGACGGAGGTAATAAAGCGGATATTAATGCCGCAGGGGGAGCCCAAAATACTAAGAAGGGCATCTCTATTAATAATTCTAATGTAGTTATTGAAAACTGTACTAGTATAAGGTGTACTGAAGCAGGGTTAGAAGCCGTTAACTCAGATGTTACCCTTAACAGAGGGTTCCTTGCTTTCCATAACTACGAACTTTCAAGTGGGTCCAGGCATTTGGATACTAAAGTAACTACTAATCCCACAGCAGGCATTAGGGCAATTAACTCGCATTTACTTTTAAGCTCTACTATTGAAGACGATTACGGAATTCCTTTGGACTCCCCTTTCTGTTCTTATAGAAATATGGTAGGGGTTGATTTACAAAACTCACAAATTACTACACCCTCTGTCTTTAGAAAAGGAAGAAACATTGATGGAACCGAGGTATCTATATCACGGGGATCTCAAACATTAGTTCTTCAAGCATTCTTTAATAAGCATGAAGGGATTAAGGCATATAACTCTTTAATAGATACAAGCCAAAGGATAGCAGCCTTCCAAAATCAGATAGGTATTTCATTAAATAACTCTCAGTGTAAGGTGGCTGAAATTACGGTCGATCATAACGCAGAGCAGGGGATTAAAGCTACTAACTCTTTGATTAATTATAACAAAGATGCTACTTTAGCAGGGTACACAGCGGGGCCGTTCTATCCTGTTACTAATTTTGTAGGGAACGGTCAGCATGTTACCCTTCAAGAAAATTCGGAGTTTATCCCCACTTATGTCCAAGGAATGGACACGGTGTATGAAAGGTTAGAGTTTAGTGGGCATCATCAAATGGCAACTAGGCAGGGGGACTCATTAACAAAAACCTCTCTCCCAGGGGTTGTAGTAACTAACGGATCATACATGGACTCTGTATGTACTAGAGGTGTTCTTCCTACAGCTAACGCTGATAGTAATCAATTTTTAGTAGATAGTCCCATCAAGGGAGCGTTGTTTCAAGTTACTAATGGGAGCACTTTAAAATTACAAAGCCATGGATCAGATAATACTTACTTATTCGGACCCTACAGTTGGCAAAAACAGCAGGATATTGCTGGGCTCTATGCGGGGCAATCCTCCAATATACATATTGCAGGACCTACTACTATGATGCAAATGGGGATAAATGTTTTAGCAGAGGATAATTCAACGATTGAATTTGCTCCACACGAACGGGATGGTATTATTGACGCAAGTGGATGGGGGCTTTTAGACCCTGATAATCATACAAGAGTTCAATTACACTCTACAAGAGCTAATCTAGTTGTTAATAATAATTCAAATTTAAGTATGAAAAATTTAGGAGATTATCATGCCTATTGGAATGGTAAGTATTTCCTAAGTAACGATGACGCAGACTTTAACGACACAGACTCTTTTGGAACTTCTGCGTTCCATTATAATGGAAGTATGCAATTTTTCCCTAACCCTTATGCTAGTTATACAACTCTAAATCTGATTGAGCAAGCTACTCCCATAGATAATGGCGGTTCTTATACTAGAAGTTTCTCCACTATGGCAGGGGGAGCTAACATCTCTACAGTATCCTGGGGAGGGATGTGTGTAAGAGCGGTTAATGATAGTAATGTGGAAGCTACAAATGTTAACTTCCCTTGTGGGTGGATCAATGCCTCTGAAGCGTACTATGACGCTTCAACTGATGGAGGGTGTGCTTTGCTTCGTATTTGGAACATCGCAGACCAGTCTCACTTAAACGCTTCTTACTTAAGTGTTGAAGAAACTCACCCCCAAGATGCGAGTTCAAGTTATTACGGACCTAGCTCTGTCTATACCTCAGGAGCTTCTGTGGTTTTATCAGGTGCTCCAATTTCAACTAATGATACATCTAGTTTAAGTGTGTTAGATAGTTTTGGTTCGGGGAAAGATACGGGTACTGGAGTAGGGTTTTATGGAAAAACTCTTCCTGAAAATATTGGACCGTTCCGAATATACATATCTCCTACTGCTAAGGCAAAGTTCTTAGGGTATCCTAAATCTGCTGGAGGATTTTATAACGCTGACTCAGGTATTAGTATGGGCTTTAATTTTGCTCCCGAAGCTACACTAGAGACAGGGCCTCCGTATCAAGTAATAGCACAAGGATACAATCCCTCAGGTGATTGTAGTGCTACGACTAACGCTACTAATTTTAGTAATGTAAGTTCGGTTTATCAGGACTTAGGGTTTAGTGGGTATATTACGACCTTACCTGCGGAACAACAGGTTACTAATGATTCTTCTTCTTTCTTCTATACTGATTCTATGATTGCTACCAATACTCAAGATAATATATGGTTAGATAAATCTGCTATAAATACTTTTGCTAATGCAAAAAATGGAACTTTAGGGACTTCAGGAAGAAAGAAAATATTTAACTACTATGAAGCAACTGTGAACTATCCTGGAGAATCTTTCTGGGAACACCCCGCAGGATTAGGAATAGGATTCGGCTCTGCGAGTCTTTTTGATTTAAACAGGCACTTATAACATGGCAACAGCAAATTATACTTTTTCCCAACCAATACGGTACTATAAAGCAAATGACCCTTATTACTATGAGGTAGATAATCTTCCCCTTAGGCAACTAGAAGAAAACATCCTATGGGTCAAGGAACGGTTAGAAGATGTAGATGTTCCTGAGCCTGAAAATGACACTCCACAAGCACTTGACTACCGCTTCCTTACTGGAAATAGTGAAATTAGTTTAGCGAATATCAAAGAGCTAAAACCTAAGTTACAAAGTGGACGAACTATAAAAGTAAATGCAGGTAAATTTACGGCTAGAGTTAATGATACTTTTGATATAGCCAAACCTTTAACTAATATGATTCTTGGCCCAGGGGGTCCAGGAGACACCACTGGGGGTATTAATCCACCTGTTATCATTCCAAATCTTTTGCGAATGTGGCCCAAGATCAAAAAGATAGAGGTATGGGATTCTTTTATAAATTCAATGAGTACGGGGGGAGCCTCCTACAACATGAATGGTTTAGAGGTGAATTATACATTCTATTCCACTCCAGGAACTATGGGAGGAACCTGGGGGTGGAGAGGTTACCCTGGGCACACCAGTGCGGAGGTAGGAGATTGCATCGAGACCCACCCCATTAACTGGGGTTACCCCTTCTACGATTTCCCTGGTGAGTTCTGGAATACAATGACTTGGCCTCAGGTTGATGCTATTAAGGCTTTATCTCCTGGTGGGTCTAACCAAGGGACCGCTACTAATGCTAATTTATTATGGTCGTATGAAACCTTAGTGAATCTTCATCAAGAGTTTGTAAAGCTGTGGAGAAGCCCTTTTAGGACAGCAGTTGTTGATGTGCCTGATAGTACGATTGAAATTCCTGAATTTAATACCGATGATTTTCGCTTTATGGAGCAAGATTTAGAGGTCTCGTCATTAGAAGAACATGCGACTCATAGAATAGATTTACTTGTTGTGTATACGATGTCTATTGATTCTAGTTCCACTACGCTGAATAACTACTCTGATACTATTTGTGGGGCTCCTGCCGCACCTCAAACTATAAACCAGCCTATTTTGGGGCTTGTAAGAGGAGCAGGTTTTGGATTAAGCAGGGGTTATATTGATTGTTTCGATGACCCTAATAGTATTAATGCATATAATGAGTGTTCAGAAGCAGCAGGAGAACACGGTGTAGATGTAGGGGACCCAAAAATATTAGGAAACACTAATGACGAAGATACAACTGCTAATGCAGGAATTACGAATAGATTAGGGGCTAAAATACATGGAAGTTTCCCTTCTCCAGATGACCTACTAAACTTAGCACCTGTTCTTGCATTTAATTCGGTGGACGCTGATGACCTACAGAGGATTGGTCAAACTGCTCTTCCTCTTGCTTATATTGTTGTTAAAAAGGACACCCCTAACATTACTAATACTGATATTATTGATATTAGGCCCTTCTTACGCACCACAGAGTTTACCTATAATGAAAGAGCAGGAATTGCAGCAGCGAACCCTCCTTTATCTTTAGCTAACCCAGCTATAGGAGCCTTCCAACTTCAAGATATTATTAATCAAGTCTATAATACGATTAATGGACTAGGGGGTGGTGATGCAGGTGCTGGAGACGGGGATGGGGGAGCAGCCCCAACTAACACAGGAAAAGTATTATATACCGATTATGTAATGGGTGGTTTAGCGTTTGGAGTAGAAGGAACTCTTCTGACGATGAACAATCAAGGAGCCGGAGCCTCAGATCCCTGGGGAAGTATCACTAGAGGGGCTACTTTTGCAGGACACAACTTTGCAACTTTCACAAACTCCAAAGCTTTTTTAGATGATACAAATCTAAATAGAAGAAATGCATTGTTAAATTACTTTTACCAACAAAGACAAAGTGATTTAAAGTTGTGGTTATCTGATCCCAACACTGCTGTAGCTTCTAATGGAAACTACTTGAATTTAGCTGCGGAGAGAAATATTCCTGTGTGGCCCGAATGGGATCCTCCTGCTGATTTATCTAATTATTTAGAAGCTTTAGTGGGTCAAGGTGGAGGCCCAGGTGCTAATGCGGCAACTTGGTGGATGTGGTTTGAGGGTGTTGAAAGGGCAAGACCTTTCCGCTATGTCCCAGGGGGTGTAATTTCAAACACTGGGGCTAACGCTAATGCTGCTCTAGCATATGAATATGCTCCAGGGTTCAAAGGAGGGGCTGCACAGTATGCAGCTACCACTCAAATGTCCTCTAAGGTACTGGAACTTAACCTTCCATACTGGGTTAATGATTATGATGTTCAGGTGCAGTATATGAATTGTTTACCTATGTCTTATGCGGGTGACGATGGTGAGGGTGGAGACACCTATGAGCCACACTTAGGACTGCAGAATGGATTAAGTGTTAATAAAGGTCCTATCAAAGAAGTTGGAGGAATTAAAACGGCTATTATTGCTATTAATTCAGCAGGTCAATCAGTAGCAGCTACCAATGGAAACTCCTCTACTGAGGGAATGATTAAGGTTTCGAATGGTACTATTAATGATAACCTTTTACTTTGTCCTGTAGCTTCACAGCCTCAAAAGTTTCTTACTTACTCCGTTATCTTACCCCAGTTCCGTGAAACAAATTGGAGAACCCAACCTCAAGCGGGAGGGAGTTTAAGTAACCATTTACGCTATACTCCTAAGACGGGGGCTGCGTATTACCCTACTGTTAAGTTTACTATTGTGGGGTATGGAGAAAATAATCAAATATATAACACTGAGTTAAACAGTAATGGAACTTTAATCCCACAAACAGCCGCTGGTGGAAGCCCCGCTACTGTCGATACCTTCGGTCCTCCCATCTATGGCATAAGCAAGGTGGATATTACTTCAATACAGTAGTAAAGTAATATGAGTGATCGGACGGATAACTTAGTTTCACAGTGCCCTCTACCCCTTAGCACTAATGTAGTACCTCCGTTAGCTCCTGCGTTATGTAGGCCCGAGCCTACAAGTACTCCTGATGATAGTTTGTGGCAGTTAGGGGGAGGAATGTCTATCCTTAATAGAGATTATTTCTCTATTAATTCGTTACTGCCTACACTTCTACCTCATACAAGAACAGTATACAGTACGGATTACAACTTCTTAGTACCCGAATCTACGACCTTATCTTTAGCAACTAATGAATCTAATAAACCTTTGGGTGTGGATCCAGGTAATATTCTTAAAGATATCCTTCGTACTTTTATAAAAGAGTACTTAGCCGACAGTAAGGATACTTATAATGGAGCCACTTTTGGGTGTATGTTAACTACTCCTTTAATAGTTAAAAATTCTATAGGTGAAGATACGAATTGGATCTTAAATGCGTTAGATAATTTTAATAATAGTAGTTATAGTTTGCGCGGAATACTAACCAATGGAGTACGGGCTGCTATTTATACAGGAACTTTAGCTAATATATCTCCTGGTATTTTGGAGAGTATGAAAGATCCTTTAGGTATATTTTTTGAAGAAGGTAGACCCACCCTAGGAACAAGTGTTGCTGATAATAAAATAGTGGCTCTTGATTTTGTACGCAGAGTAAGAAAAAATCTAAAAGCTACTTCTACTAATTTTAGTGACTCAGGCACTGCGGGGAGAGCTAAACAAAAGTATTGGGTCCCACCCACAGATATCAATTTAAAAGTTCCAGTCGTACTCCAGGATGGACGGTGGATAGGGGTTGCAGTGAAGGATAAATGCGGGATAGAAGTTCCTACTGTGGATAATTGTGTTGATTGTTATGGAGGAACTACGACTCGTTTTGTAAGTTGTGATCATGCTACCGTCAAGAATGCTACTTGTATGCCTGTATGGAAGACTAATAATTGGTGTTATGTTTCTTTAAAATCAGAAATAGATAAAGCATTTGTATTAGAACAGCCTCATCTTTCGGTGGTGTACCCGTTTTTAAATGATAATGTTAATAGTACACCTATGCAGTACGGGTTTGATCTAACAGTAACCTCTGCCTATACTGAATATATTGAAAAGCGTCCAGGGCATGACGCAGGTGTTCGTCATGAGTGGAATGGTTATTGCCCTGGTGACCCTGCTACCCCTGGGGGCCAATTTTGTGTGCCGTCGAATGAAGATGCTCCCCCCGTGGATGATCAAGTTTGGTATAATACTTATAGCCAATGTGTCTCAGGGGTGAATATAATCTGTGAAGGAAGTTACCCCGTTCCTGATCTACCTCCCACTCCACAATACAAAGAAGCTTATTTAGTTACTTTAAACTGTAGTAGTCTCTCTGGTGCGCCTGCAGCAAATCAAAATTTTCGTAATACTGAGGCGACATATGATATTGCCTGGGAGACAGGTGATGCTTCTAGTTTGTTTGAAGCAGCGGTTTCCGCATATTCAGGACCTAGAAACACAATATATGTAGACATACATGATCCTTGGTTAAAGCATTTTGTGATAACTAAATCTTTAACTGCTAAATATACTGATTTAGCTATAGATGTGGAGGCAGAAGTACGGATTCCTAGGCGTATAAATAGAGATATGCTTATTGTTCCTGTAAATAAGTATGAGTATAACCCTGGTCAAGGACAGTCTACCTTAGATGAGTATAGCCCTGTTACAGGAGTGGTTAAACGGACATTACAGACCTTCCTAAATCCTATTCCTTCAATTTATGTAGAAGATTATGCGAAAGCTGTTCATAAGGAAGATAATTTAAATCTATGTGGACAAGCAGATGTTTTTGCAAATAGATATGGCAAAGGGTATGAAGATACTTCCTTAGAAACTAAAGTATATTATGATGGAGTAAAGCCTAAGACTACAGAAACTCCATTGGGAAAAGTTTTAAATACTATTGATCTGATTGACGCTAATTATGATTTAGATGTAGCTGGAGTAAAGAAGCTCACTCAGCTTGATGTATTCTCCTTCATGGACCGCTCACAGATTAGCGAGTACTTAACTAGGATTCCTGAATCTGTGCGTTCTCAAGTTATAAGTGGAGCACTCAATCAAATTACTTTAACCTCTCCTCTGAATACTGATTTGGATTTCAGTTACTTAACTGCAGAACGATTAACAGGAGACACTTTAGCTCCTCAGAGATTATTTAATACAGTGCCAGAGTTGAATCCTAATTACTTCCCTGCAGGGTCAATATAATGCCTTTAATAGCAAGAGGAGGTGGGGTAGACCAGGTAACTACTAATGAGGCTCCATGTAGTGTTACCACTACTACAGTGGGTATGTCTGAAACTGTATTTATAGAGGGTACAGGGGTGCATTGTTTGGGCGATGATAATGATACACACTCCTACCCTTGCGGTTCAAATTGCTGCTCCCACAGCACTAATGTTCTTACAGCGTCTGAAACGGTGTTTGCTGATAATAAGGGCGTAGCTAGAGATGGAGATCCTTATGCTTGCCTTGCGGTGGTGGGTCCCGTACTCCAAAGTACAGTGTTTGCAGACGGTTAACAAAAAATAAAAAAAGTTGTAGAGTGGGTCGTAACCCCTCTAGATATATAAGAGGGAATTTCCCTCATTAAAATAGGAATAATTATGACTGACCACATTAAAGTAAATGAAAATTATATTGCCTCCCTTTTTGAAGGTGCGGCATGGGATGCTGCTGGAGTTAAGTTTCCAGTAGAAGAAGACGCTACCACAGAAGTCGTTGAAGAGGGAAAAGCGGAAGTCGTTGAAGAGGCTGAGGTTCATAGTTGCCCACTTTGTGAGTCAGTTCTAGCTGAAGATCTCACCGAAGAGCAACTCCTTGAGCATCTTGAAATGATTTCTGAAATTATTGAGTCTCTTAATGAAGAAGCTGAAGAAGTAGACGAGATGCAGGAAAAGAAAAAAGACGATGGAGAAAGCAAGGGAGACAAAGGCAAAGACAAGGATGATCCCGAAGCGAAAGACTATGAGGATGGTGGAGATCGCAAAGGCGATAAGTCTAAGACCAAAAAAGGTAAGAAAGACTTCATGGATAAAATAAAGGCTAAGACTAAAAAAGCTGACTGCTAAATCATGGATAATAATAATATAGGTGATTTTGCTGCTAATATTTTAGCACAAGATAGAGGTAATGCTCCTGTGGCTATGCCTCTTCCTGTTAATAATCAGGATATCCCTGAGAGCTTTGCTAATACCCCTGATATTTCAAATATTGTGGTTCCTACTTCCTTTATCAGTGGGGTTGTTACAGAGGGTAAGGCTCCTGAGGTAGAAGAGGAAGCAGTTCCTGTGGTTGTTAAAGAGGTTCAGGATACCTCCGAGCTTCGTTCTTTGATTGAAGAAGTTAAGACTCTCTTAAGTGAGGTTAAGCAGGTGTTAACAGAGGTTACTGCGGTAGGTGCGGGGATTGGAGCCCCTGCTGCTTCCTCTCAAAAAAAAGTTTCTAAAGATGATGATTCGATGGAGGATGCTTTATCTAAAATTTTGCGAAAGCGAGCCAGAAAATCATGATAACACTTTTTGATCTCTTGGAATCCCGTACCGAGAAGGGTCGTGGATCTAAAAAAGGGAGGAAGAAGTATGCTTCTAAAGAGGGAGCAAAGGGAAAGGGAGGCAGTGTTACCGCTAAGAAAGCAAGAGCCCGAATTTACGATACATTAAAGCAAGCCCGAAGTAAGGGACAACCTGGAGATATTATTAGTACTGATGGCTCTGATAGGCTTTATGTTTTATCTAAAGCTAGTTGGGGAGCAAAAAGCTCTGGAACAATTGCAAAAGGATTCACACCAGGAAGCTCCACACCTGGGTCTGAGTTTAAAAGTGTAAAAGCTCACGCTGCTCGTACTAGAATTAAGCATGGACGAGGAAGTAAAAGAATGAGTCGCCTTTATGGGCCTGGAGCTAAAAATAAAATAGCTAACTCTAAAAAGAAGACTGCTAAAAAGAAGACTGCAGGAGATGATTAATGTTTCTAAGTGATACTTTTATAATTGAAAATTTACAAGTTTTAGAGGAGTCTAAAGCTTCTGGTACTATGAAAATCCAAGGTATTTTTCAAAGAGCCAACACCCCTAATCACAACAATAGAATTTATGAGCGTAAACTTTTGTTGAGAGAGATGGATAGATTAGGAGACTCTATTCATGAGCGTAGACTTATGGGAGAATTAGATCACCCTAGTCATGATGCTATAAAATTGCAAAATGTTTCTCATCTTATTACTAACCTTAAAATGAATGGGAATGAGATGATAGGGGAAGCAGAAATATTGAACACTCCCGCAGGCCAAGTTGCTCAAGCTCTAATTAGAGGAGGAGTTAAGTTAGGTATCTCTTCTAGAGGGATGGGAAGTTTAAAGGAAGGGCCTGAAGGTCATGCGGTAGTAAATCCAGACTTTAAGTTAGTAACTTTTGATTTAGTTGCTGATCCTTCTACTAAAGGAGCCTTTCCAGGCTTAGTTAATGAGTCTACTGACTCTAAGTTTATTGAAGAGACTGTTAAGACTGCTTATGATAAAGCATTGTCCGAGCGTGTCTTCCTTACCATGTTAAAAAATAAACTAAACAAAAAATAAAAATTTTTAACTATGTAAGTAGTTAATCCATACATATTTATAACCACGGAGATTAAAGTTATGTCAAATAAAGAATCAGAGCAAGTTTTACCCATCGCAGAACTCCTTCCTGAAGGACTCAGCGAAGCTGCTATTGGGGAAATTGCAAACCTAGTTAACACGGTAATCACTGAACAAGTGGAAGAGAAAACCCGTGCTTTAGAAGCCAAAGTGAAGGGTTTTTTACGCCTTCGTGTTGATGAGCTAAAAGAACAAGCCATGATAGAGTTACAACAAGATGAGACTTTTGTTAGGAATGCTAACTTATTCGAATCTATTAAAACTCTTATGGCTGTAGAAATGAGGGAAGAGGATGAGGATCATGCCATCTCTGAACTTATGAAAGAGCAGACAGAGTTCGAAGAAGAAGTAGATATTTTAACTGAAGAGTTACGCCGATCTTATGAAGAGAGCGAAAAATTAGAACTTCTTGCCAAAACTCTTTCTACAAAAGTTGAGAAACTTGAAGAAGATAATCAACTTTTAATCGGTGCTGTAGAAACTTTAGAGGAATCCCAAGAGGCTCCTTTTAAGTCTTCAGAGCAAGCCGTTGTAATCGCTGAGGATGTTGACGCTAGTGTTGAACCCTCGAAAACAGAAGCTAATAGCTTCTTAACCCCTGAGGTTATGAAATTTATGCCTCACAATCTTAAGTAAGGAATCCAAATATGTTACCAGAAAATTCAGAAATTCTAACAAAGTGGTCACCTGTACTTGAGGGAATTAATAACGAGTATACTCGCTCTGTAACTGCACAGCTTCTTGAAAACCAAGCTAAAGCAATTCTTGCAGAACAGACTGATCGGATTGATGAGGCTGATGCACCAACTTCTGTTGGTAAACTTGGCACTTTCCAGAAGTTCGCATTCCCCCTTGTTCGTCGTGTTTATCCACAGTTAATCGCAAACAGCATCGTAGGTGTTCAGCCTATGGGTGGTCCCGTTTCACAAATCTTCTACCTCGGCAATGATCGTGTTGCTGGCGCATGGGGTGAAGACCAGACTGTATACAGCAAGTATAACCTAACCTATCGTGGTCAGACAGCAAGTGCCAACTTCTCTGGTGCTAATGTTGATGCTACAGGTAACTCGGTTAACTTCTCCGATGTCTTCAACAACACTTCAGGTGTACCAAGCACCACCATGGGTGGTCAAATTGCTTCTTGGCCTGATGCTTCAACCATTCTTGGTTATAGCGTCTCCGCTGGTGAAGCTCTTAGTGGTAACGAGATTCCTGAGATCAACATGCATATCGAGCAGCAACCTGTTGTTGCCCGTACACGCAAGATGAGGGCTCTCTGGACTCTTGAGGCTGCTCAAGATCTTCGTGCCTATCATAACCTTGATCTTGAAGGTGAGCTTACTGATCTTCTCTCAAAGGAACTTACCCTTGAGATCGACCGTGAGCTTATCGAAGATCTTCGTATGATTGCTTACGATCCTAGTGGTGTCAGTGGTTGGAACCGTGCTTCTCTTGACATGGCTAACTCCAATAACTTCGGTAGTACTGGTCTTAATACGGCTACGGCCCCTGGTCAAGGTACTGCATTCGGTAATAACACCGATACCTTCACCCCTTCTGCTTATCTTTATGATTTCGCAAATGTGGGAGCAGGTAATGATGCAGGTACTAACAGTAATGTGTACCTCCTAGATCTATCTGGTCAATTCATGACCCCCACAGGTAAGTTCGCTCCTCAGCATGTTGGTCACATCTATGCAAACCTTCTTGCTATGATCAACTTCGCTGCTAACGATATTTATCGCACGACTTTCCGTGGTCCTGGTAACTGGATTGTTACCTCACCTCTTATCGCTACTATGCTTGAGTCTGCTGCTAAACTTGAAGGCGGGATGCAATCGAAAGATAGTCCCACCAACATGAATGGCAACAAGATTGAGTACCGTGGTAAGTTTGCAGGTAAGTATGACCTCTATATTGATCCTATGTATCCTCTTGATGAAATCATGATTGGTTACAAGGGTAGTGGTCCTATGGATGCGGGTTATGTTTACTGCCCATACATCCCCCTCCAGCAGCTTCCCACCATCACCGATCCTCAGACCTTCCAGCCCAGGAAAGGTATCCTTACCCGCTACGGTAAGGCTGCTGTTACTCCTGAGTCGAAGTTCTACAGGATTGTTCGATTGGTTGGTGCAACTGCCGACTTCCTCTTCCAGCCTGGATACAAAGCCGATCAAACTGGTGGCGTGAATACCATTTAGGTAGAAGATAGCTAAGTAACAAGAAGAGCCAGGAAATAATCTTCCTGGCTCTTCTTTTATCTCTATATACTGTAGAGGTTATATCGTGAAATATAAATATACAGGGAAGATCCCAGCAGTGCTACTAATAAATGATGCTTTAGTTTCAGTGGCTCCTGGGGAATTAATAGAAGGTGCAGGTCTTCCTTCCTCTCATTTTGCAGCGGTGATGCCCACCTCTCCAAAGAAAAAGGTTGTTAAAAAAAAGGAGAACAAAGTAGATGCCACTAACACCGACACTAGCAGCATGGGGAAATAGTTTTACTGCGTATGGGGGAAAGCCTGTTGACACAGGAGAGACCAAAGGTACTATTAAAGCTGATAAATTAAATGCTACCACCATCCAAGATGGAGTTGAGTGGACCCATTTTGAAGAAACTATTAAGGATTTTATTCTGGCTCGATTAGGTCATCCTGTGGTGAGAGTAGAGTTGACACCCTTCCAGTTGAAAACTTGTGTGGATGAGGCAGTTGGGGTGATGTATCATCATGCTCCTCTCTTTGCTACCAACATGGTTACTTTCGATGCTTCGGCTGGTTATAATATCTATACCCTCCCCACTTATATTTTAGATAATCTAGAGTATGTGGTATACAAAAAGACTCTGCTATCAATTCAGCAGTCAGCAGGGACATTAGAATTTGACTTTTTTATTAAATACTTTCAAGACAATTATCTCTTCCAGAACTTTGGGGTAGGTGATTTTTATCTACTTCAACAAAACTTAGAGATGACTAGAAAGATTTTAGGACAGGAAGGTGCGTTTGATGTAATTAATAATAATCAATTGGTCATCTATCCTAAGCCAGTGGTAACTCCTCAGACAGTAATCGTTGTTTACCGAGCATTAGACTCAGATACTATGCATCCTGCATACAGAAATTGGATACAGCAGTACGCTTTAGCTTGTGCTAAGGGAACCTTGGGTCAAATTAGGGGTAAATATGCTACGGTTCCCTCTCCAGGAGGAGGAGCAAAACTTAACGGAGAAGCTTTAGTACGAGAGGCAGACAAAGAAAAAGAAGTACTTCTTAAAAGATTGTTAGATGAGTTTGAGGAGCCCCCTAGGTTCTCTTGTTATTAATAATGGGTAAAGATAATAAAAATTATAAGATAAGTAATACACCTCCCCCTCTTCCTACTATAGAGGATTCTACAGGGGAGTTAAACTTTTTTGATCTTACAAATCCTGATATTAATCTATTTAATTTAATTGATGATGAGATGATTAAGATCTCAGGCTCCGAGTTGCTTTATTTTAGATACCTACAATCAGATTCTGAATATGATGAGGTGTACATGGAAGAACGCAACAAACCTATATCTAAACTCCCAGTAGTAGTGTACGGGCATTATGACCCCACTGTATTAGAAGAAAACTTAAGTGAGTTTGGGATTGAGTTGACCAACGATCAGGTCTTTACTTTTAATAAAAGTTATATAGAGCAGAAGATTGGAGGTCCTATAAAGGCAGGAGATGTGGTTCAACCTAGGTTTCAAAATCAGAAGTACGAGATTTTTGAGGTTCAAGAAGATAGCTTTGAGATATACGGTGTCTATCACTTAGTATGTGCTGCTAAACTTCTTCGTGATTCTCCAGATGTTCAGGACGCTCCCTTAACTAAAACTACAGGAGACCTTCCTCGACCAGGGGGATTAGATAGTTGGGAGGAGCAGTATGACGCATAAATATGTAACTAATATGACTACCACTAGTCTCAGCGGAGCCTTTCCTACTTATGCGAAGCCTGAAGATCCCTCAGTCTGGGCAAGAAATAAAATATTACAATTGAGTAACGTAGAAAATAAGATTTCTTTTTTCTATAAAGATACCTTAAGGTTTTTAATTTCTAAGCTGGGTACTTTAGGGTATATAAATTCAGAAGATAAGGTCGTTTCTGTGAAGTGTGTTCATGCTAACCCTGAGAGAACCATCTCCAAGCTCAAGGAAGAGACTAATATTATCCTTCCCATCCTATCCATCAGCCAAAGTGCTTCCGTTAATGCTGATAATAGGAGGCGTAATTCCCCTGTTTTAATTAATGAGACTTATTGGAGTGATAATAAAAAACGAGCCTTCCGTTTATTGAGTCTAGCTCCCCGTGCTGTGGATATTCAATATTCTATTAATGTATGGGCTAAGTATAAATCTAATCTAGATCAAATTATTGAACAAATTAGGTTGCTATTTAATCCTCACTTAGTTATTGAAAATCCATATACTAATGTTGCTCAAAGTTATATTCAAAATGAAATGGATAGATCGAGTGTGGATGTGGGGGATAGACAGGAGAGGATTTTGAGGAGATCCTTTGATATTACGGTAGAGGGTTATATCCCCAATCCAAAATTTTTAATAACATCTACTGGCGAAATTGAAGAATTTAATGTAGATGCACAAGTATTCTAAGGCGTTTACTATTTTTTGGGATAAAAAATAGGCTCGTAGTGGTACATAATAGTAGGGAATAAATATGAAGATAATAACAAACACAAGTTTACAGAGTTGGTCGATCCCTCTTAACACCCCTAAGGGGATTAGGCATTTTTATCTTACCCCAAGTAGTAGTATACAAATACCATCAAGTTACTTAACAGAATATGTAACAAGGTATCAACAACGCAGATTGATTGTAGTTAGTAACGCATAGGAGAATATAATAAATGGCAAATTTCGTTAGTCCTGGTGTATATGTAGTCGAGAAAGATATTTCGGATTACCCTGCATCTATAAACTCATCCGTAGTGGGTATTGTTGGCTTCGCTGGTCGAGGCCCAATTGCAGGGGTTAGTCATGAAAAAGCTACCCTCATCACAAGCCAGCAACAATTAATTGATACTTTTGGAGAGCCTTCTGAGGATATTAAAGGTCAAGCCCTTGAGGGTGCTTTAGAAATTCTTAATGGAGGTACTAACTCCATGCGTTTTGTGCGGTGTGCTTCAGGGGCTGTCGAAGCTTCGGGTGTTGCTACTATTGGTGGGTGTCCTGCGGTGTGGGTTGACCTTACCCCTTCAGTTATGCCTGGGATTGGTCTTGCTGACGCAACAGTAAGTGGAGTTCGCTTTACAATTACTGGGTATGATAACAGCCGTAATAAGATTAGAGATACTAAAGTTTATACTATTCCAAAAAATACTTTAAGTCTTTCCTCCACAAATGGCGGTACTTCTGTTGCCGCTATGTCCCAAGTTATTGGAGGTTCACTAAATGCTGATACGGTAGGCTTCTTTGCTAATGCAAATAATAATGAGTCCACCACTTCGGGTTATATTGTAGGATTAGCAGCGGGTCAGTTTGCAACTTTAGAAGTTAAGATGGAACTTCAAAATGATGATGATGCCTGGGTAGGAGTGAATGCTATAAAAACATTAAACTATCTTGGAGCGGAGAGCAGTGTTACACAGGGAGCCAATACTACAACAGCTTCTGGTACTTCTATTGATCCCTCTAGTGCTGGTTATCTTGCTCAAAGCCTTTGGCCTGGGGGAGGATATAATGCGGGAACTAAAGCAGATGGAACCACTAGTGGCGTGTCTTTTGAGGTGAATATAAATGGTGGTGCTACTGTGGCTGCTCAAGTTAACAACTTAGGTACTGCTGCTGAGTCCTTTATTGGAGGATTAACTTCAGGTACTGCCTTTATAGAAAATCAAATAGGTACTACTTATGATGGAAAAACTTCAGACTATATCACAGGGAATGTTGTAACAGGAACCTATGTGGATATTACTACTACTTCATTACCTCGATTTGAGTCCTATGCTAAGGATTTAGTTGGAGGGGCTGTAGACTTGAATGGAGACTCTGGTGGTAACGGTGGTGAGGGGGTAACAGAAGTTAACCCTCGCTTTATTAAGCTAGTCCAAGGAACTTATAATCTTTCAGGAGGTACTAACGGTATTCCCGCTGACGATACTAGCGTCGCGACAGCAATTATAGGTGCAACTCAATCCGATGGTGGCAAGACGGGTATTGAGGCTCTAGACGATGATGTTCTTAATATCTCAATCGCTTTAGCACCAGGAACAGGAGTAGGTGACCTTCAGAATGTGCAAAATGCTCTCATTACTAAAGCCGAGAAAACCCAAAACTTTATAGCACTTATCTCTCCTCCTTATGCAGTAGGGACCCCTGGGGATGCTATTGATTGGACAAATGGTTTTGGTGGAACTAGAACTGCTGCAATTAATAACTCTTACGCTGCTATTTACTGGCCTTGGTTGAAGGTGTTCTCTGTATGGGATAACAAAGACCGTTGGCTCGCTCCTGAGATTTTTGGAGCTAGGCAGATGGGCGTTACGGATGCAGTTGCTGATCCTTGGTTTGCACCTGCGGGTTTCGTTAGAGGTCTTTTAAGTAAGCCTACCGATGTTGAAGTTTCTCTTAATCAGGGTGATAGAGATTCAATGTACTCTGGTGGAAATGTTATCAATCCCATTGTTAACTTCCCCCAAAGAGGAATCGCAATCTTCGGACAGCGCACAGCCCAAAGAGATCCTACAGCCTTGGATAGGATTAATATTCGTCGCATGATGATTTACATTAAGAAAGCCCTCCTTGCTTCTACTCAAAGGCTTGTCTTTGAGCCAAATGATAAGTTCACTTGGCAGAGGGTTGAGCAGCTTGTTAATCCTATGCTTGATGAAATCTCTAGAAGGAGAGGTATCACAGAGTTTAAATGTGTCTGCGATGAAACAGTTAACACACCCATTCGCGTAGATAGAAATGAAATGTGGTGTAAAGTCCTTATTAAGCCTACTAAGACGGCAGAGATTGTTATCTTTGAGCTTAACCTAACCAATCAATCCGCTAATTTAGGATCACTTTAAGGAGAATATAAATGGCAACCTATGATGCATACTTTGTAACTAATGATGAGTCAGGCAAGAGAGAAAGTCTAGGTAATGGTTTACCTGTAATCTCAGAGGGCCTCGATTCAGTAAGAACATATCAGTTTGAACTTCACTTTGAGCTACCTCCTGATCTCATTGATCCAGGTCAAGACAAACTTACTTTAGCAGCAAAGCAAGTAAGTAATGTTGGGTTTAGCACAGAAGCTATCGAAGTTCATCGTGTTAATGATAAAGTTTTCTATCCTGGAAAGGGATCTCCAGAAGAAATTTCAGTTACCTTTGATAACTTATATGATCCTCATGTAGCTAATCAGCTTTGGCGTTGGTTTGCGAGTATTTATAACCCTGTAACAGGTAAGTTTAATGGTAATGGAGGAGGCTTCAAAGCTCTTAAACTAATTCTTACACAGTTAGATGCTCAAGGACAACCCATTATGGAGACAAGAATGTTTGGTGTATACCCCACTAGTTGGAAGACTGCGGAGTTTAACTATAGCACAAACGATTTCCATACTATCGAAATGTCCTTCCGTTATGATTTCATGGAGCAGGCTGATGCTGACACTAGCATCCCCGCCACAACTGGCATCTAAATAAACTAATTTTATGACCTATAGCCCAGCCTAGAGCCTATCTGGGTTGGGCTTTTTCCTTCTATAATATAACACATGGATTATTATTACGCACTTTTAGATAGTTACAAGCTTCTTAAAAAGCGGAAGCTTAAGTTAACTATTAATGAGCAGGAAGGTGAGGGGATGGGGGACGCGGAGCTTCTTACTTTTTTATTAGCTGGAGCTAACGGGCATACCTCTGAAAACCAGAACAAAGTGACTAGTTCCATTGGATTATTTAATCCAATGGGTGAAAAGGGTAAAAATGGTGAGGTCGCAGTGCCCGATGCTAAGTCTGTAACAGGTACATTGGGACAGAACGCAGATAGGCTTGTGAAGGGTGGTGTATTAGTACCTTATGAGCAACTGAATCAGACTGGGAAAAACATTATAGATCAACTTAGAAGTGGAGAAGGTGGTTCAGCGGAGAAATCAACTGATGATAACGAGAGGCCCGAAGACCCCGAAGACCCCGCAGTAAGACAGGTGCTAAACAAGGCAGCAGAGGCTTGGACTAACCTCACAGCTAAAGGGGCTGGGAAAGATGAAGAGGTTTTTGATCCCGCTATGTTCCCAGGGCTAAAGGTTAAGAAGGGTCGCGCTGCTAAATCTGTTGTAAATATCCTCGCTAAAGGTTCTACGATAACGGGGTTCGGGGGGGACAAACCAGAGGAGGTAGTTCAACAGATGATGAGTACTCCTTGTGATGGAGAGTCAGAGGAGGATATAGCAAAGTGTAATGCCTCCAAGGTTGAGGCAGGGAGAGCCTTGGAGTCGTTGGGGAGAGTCTTTCAATCTTTTAAGGATCAAGGAGGAAATATTGACATAAATACTCCCGAAGGAGAACAGTTAGCTAATGAATTACGAAGACTCAATCCTCAGCTTGCTACTACCGACTCAGGGGTAAAGTTTGGGGAGTATTATGTCTTCTACAAGCAGGAATCTTCTTCGGAGACAGATGTTTTAAGAAATACAGTAGATCAACTTAATGCAGCCGCTGAAAAATATAATGAGGAGTGGGACGGAGCAACTGAAGGTAAGATTCCTCTAGTGGAGTCGCAGGCAAGGGTGGTGACGGGGAAAACTAATAGAGCTATGCGTGGAACGGCAGCGGAGGTAATCGTTGGTCTAAGTGTAACCATGATGAATCTAGCTAAAAACCTCGTAGGAACTAAGGGTGATAAAAAGGGTAGAGGAAAAGTGATGAGCACTGCTAAAAAGGAAGTTACGAGACTTTTAGATGCTGCTAAGAAGAAAAAGGGTGGAAAATCTACCTTAACTGAAATCCGAGACATGTTTAAGTTAGGTGTAGATGCTATGTTAGGAGATGTATTAGCTAAGAGTGATACAGATGTGGCAAATATCAACTATGTTCAAGCGTTGGGACAGTTCTTTGCTGATAAAGGTATGGATGATAAAGTTCTTAAGGAATTTTTAACTAAAGCTGGGCAGGACGTTGGACCTGGGTTAGTATTATGCGCTTTTGCTAATCGACATTTTGATTACCAATTATTTGGGAAGGATCTCATCCCTGAGAATGTCCAACAAGAAGGTCAGACTGATTCGACAGCCCTAGGGGCTAAGGTAGATGTAGGGGTTAACTATGATGCAAAGGATTGTGAGAAGGTAAAGGCTCATTATGATAGCTTGTTGAGTGATGAACAGCGGAATCACTATGCTTTGGGCGACTGCTCTGAAAATGATGATCAGGAAAATTTAGGGGTGGGGATGGATGATCTAACTCAAAAGATGGATAGAGACCCAGAAGATAAATCCCAGGGTCAGAAGTGTTATGTGGGAGTTGAGATTAAAACCTTAGATAATCTAAGATCTACGAAGGGTTACGGTCAATCCTCTAATAATAGGATGAGTAAGCTTTTTGATAAAGGAAACAAACCTTGCTCCAATGACCTGAATACAAGCGACGAAAAAGGTAGCTCTGTTGATTTTATTAAGCTTCATGAGCGTAGGATGCGAAATTGTGGAGTAAGTGATGAGGCAGCGTGTAAGTTCTCTCAAACTATGGATAAAGCTGTGGAAAAGATACGCACAGGGTTAAATATGAAGGAAGATAAGTGGGGTGATGGGAAGGCTATCACTCTGAAGGATAGAAAATCCTTATTATCTCAGTGGGCTACGAATAAAGGGGGCGTTTCCAAGCTAAAGGGAGATGCTAAGTTGAGGTATGAAGGTGCTTTACGACACATTCAAAATAAAAAACAGCCAAAGGGTTTGCCTGAGAAATATAGAGGTGATGCGTATCAGGCTACTGCCATAGGGAATGAGTTGTGGCAAATTGAATTAGGTGATAACATAGAGAAGAATTCAAAAAAAGGTAAGATTACGGGGGATGCTCAAGACTATCTCTTAAGCAGGCTTCATCTTGGGGCTGGTTCAACCGAGGAGACGGGCAAGGTAGGACGAATGCTGGATGATGATGTTCAAACCTTTGGGTTAAATAACGCTGAAATTATGGGTTGTATAGGTGGGGTCAAGAGCGGTGAGTATGACTTGGTGCGTAAAGGAAACACCTACAAAGTTTTGTATACTAAAGGTGCTAACAAAGGAAAATCTCGTATGGAAATCTCAGCAGAGCGAGGTAACTTTGAAATTTCAGGTGGTAAGGGTACTGGCAATAAGATAGAAGAAGGTACTCTTCAACATTCAGATGACCTGCTCTTAGAGTTCCTCAAAGGACAGCAGATGCTTCTCAATCAGTTAATGAAACCATAAACTATCGTGATCTTCTAAGAGTTCATCAAATTTATATATCCTGTATGAACTTTTAGACATAGGAGGTTCTTCTTTATATATTTCTATGTATGTCTGGAACTTATTTGTTTGTACATAGTTAGGTACTATTGCTAAAGTAGGTTGTCTATCCTGTTTAAATATTATCATTGGAATCTTATCACACTTGCTTGAATCTTTTTCACATTGGTTTATAAATCCCCAGAAGTCTGAGCTATAATTATATAAACTATATAAGTTTTGATTATTGTATCCTTTTTTACATTCGATACAGTATTTAAAATTTGTTGGTGTGATTAAATCCCCATAAATTTTTAGGTGCTCTGGGAGAGTGTGGGTGGTGGCGAATGCTCCTGATCCAGGACTTCTTGAAAATTCTGTGGTATTGAATCTATCATTAAGTGTGCTGGCGATCTTGCGTTCAAAAGTGCTGCCCTTAGCCCTGCTGTTCTTGCGTTTGGGCTTTCCTTTAAGCGGAGATAAATCGTAATTATCTTTCATGTTTGTTAACCTCGTACTATAATAGTTAGAATGACCGAAGAAAAGAAGGCTAAGTTCACTTTCAAGTTAGATAAGTGGCAAATAAAAGTTACCTATAGGAGTAAAGGACGAATGAAATTCCAAATTAAACTAAACAAAGAAGAGGCAGAAGCCTTTTCAAATTTCTCTAACAGCGTTAAGCCTCATGAAATTAGCATGGAAGACTTCACGCGATCTATCTTTTTCGCAGGTATCCGTTCCCTAGAGGAGCAGCTTACCAATAACCTCATTACTCACATGGAAGAGAATCGAGAAGATTATGAAGCGTCAGGGTTCACCTTTGATGATGCTGGAAAGCTCACAGGGGTTGAGGATAGTAGCGGCTCAGTTGAAGTACTTGAGTAATGTATAATCCTGTCTTTCTCCAAAGTGAGAATGAGCTAAATAAGATTCTTAAAGCTCAGAAGCGCACGGGACAGCACGTTTCTATCCTTTTCGTCTCTTTGTGGGATCAGTGGTGTAATGACTTGGTTGACACAATCAAGGCGACCGCACTAGACGAAGACAAGAAGCTTTATATAGTTAACAGCTTTACGATGCCTCATGCGTTTGTTATCTTTAACACTACTAAGCTACCGCATCTGCTTAAGCTTGGGAGAGACAAGGTGAGATCGGAAGATTATTTACCTTTGGTTTATAAAGGCTTAGGTTTATAGTTTCCTTTCAATTCGGAGTACTCTTCTATTTTTTTTTCGTACTTCTTATTTTTAGTATAGAGAAGCTTTAAGTTGTTTACAATTACTGTTGTGAAATAATTAAATGCGCTTCCTCTATTAGGGTTGAAGTTTTTTAGAGTTTTGAGAATAAGTAAAAAACATTCCTGCTTCGCATCATCTTTTTCGATATTGAATTTGAAGCTCTCAATAATGTTTGTTATTAATAAATCAAAAAGCTCCATCAATTCCTCTTCATATTTTTCATTTTCTTGAAGGTATAAGGGAATCAATTCTTCAAACCTTTTGTTATTTATATAATAATTTTTACTCATAGTATATTATAGAGAGATGAGAGAGTTAGATAATTTATATTCAGGGCTTAACCCCTTATGTTCTAATGAGTTATGTGAGGGGTGTTCTATTCTTGCACAAAGTAAGCCCGAATACTCCTACATGGATTACGAGTCTCTTCGGCAAGGAGATGTTCTCTTTGTCGCTGACTCCTTTAGGCATAGGTATGGGAAAATGTCTCCCTTCTCTAAGAAAGAGCGTGAGCTTCTTGAGGAGTTCTACCCAGGCAAGTCCCAATACACAGCGTCCGTTAAGTGTCCTTCAGTGAAAGAGGGAGATATGATTCCTGCTAATATGAATCTATGTAGAAAGCACTTGACTGCGACTATTGAGAAGGTGAAGCCGCGCCTTGTTTATGCTTGTGGTAATTTGTCTATGAAAATGTTAGTAAAGAAGAGCGGTATCATGGACAAGAGAGGAAATTCTTATGAATATGTTACTGATTCTGGGCACACTTGTATTGTTGTCCCTATTTATCACCCTTATGCTGTCCTTAAAGAGCCTCGTCACAGGTACTTGTTCGAAACGGACATCCGAAATGCGTATGAAAAGTATGTCCTTGGGAAAACAAACCAAGGAAACTTCGAGTACAAAGTCCTCACAGAGATCAAAGATGTGGAAGTATTGGGGGAGATGTTAAAGGATTCGGAGGAGACAGTCGCAGTAGATATTGAAACGACTGGGCTTAATTTCTTAACTGATAAGATTCAAACGATTGCTATCTCCTCCCAAGAAACTAATTGGGCTATCCCCTTAGATCATAAGGACAGCCCGTTTAGAAAGGGGATGCCACACTATGGTAAGGTATGGAGTATCCTTCGTAAGATCCTAGAGAACCCCAGGAATAAAAAGGTCTTTCATAACGCCAAGTTTGATATGAAGTTTCTTTTAGAGCATGGTATTGCTGTTAAGAATGTATGGGACACTAAAATAATGCACCATTTTCTTAATGAGACTGCTCCCAAAGGTTTGATGGATTTGGTTAAGCTTTACTTTTCTGATGAGTTGGAGAATCTTTAAGTATTTCTTCTAAAGCAGAGAGCCTAACATCTTGCTCCCCGTCCCGTGCATCAATCTCTTCTTGGGATACCGTGTTATGGATGGCTCCAAACTTCTTAAACCAAGTCCTACCCTTCTTAGTGAAGAGGGGGAGGAATACAAAGAGGACTAAGTACCAGTACCCTAGGGTCTTAATCAAACCCCCTGTCTCATGTAGGGTAGATGCGGTAGTTCCTTGAACAGGTCCTGCCCCAGCTACCTGCCCTACAATTGCTGCGGGGCTCGTTGTGGGAAAGATCATCTCTGATACCATCACGCCCCCTGCTGCCCCTGCTGCTACAGCCGCAGGTTCTGGAACAAAAGCCGCAACCGCTCCCCCTCCTAAAGCCCCTCCTACTGCGTGTTTAATAGTAGAGCAGCTTGCTAGGCACACTAAGACCAATATAAAAGCTAAATTTCTCATGTTTTCTCCTATCATATATAGCCATGCTGACTGTAAACAACCCTAAAACTTTTGATTGGGCAAACATGAGTTTGTCTGATTGCCTAGAAGGTAATGCTGCTGATTCTTATTTCACTCTTAAGATTTTTGATCTGATTTTTGATAAGTTAAAGGAGATGAGGATGGGTCCAATCCTAACGGAATTAATTATGCCTGCCCTTCCTATGTTTGTGGAAATGGAGCATCGAGGAATGGAAGTCTCTGAAGATCAGCTTCAGGTAGTAGGCAAGCAACTAAGACATATGAATATTCATGAAGAAGATTTGCTATACTCCTTTGACGAAGTTCAATCAGAAGATAATCTATCCTCAAATAATGATTTGATTGAGATTTTATATACACGGGAAACCGCTTTTGAGTTATACCCTCCCGACCGAACAGCGAAAGGCACACCTTCTGTGTCTGCACCTACCTTAAAGTTACTACTGTCTCAAATTGAAGAGGAGTTGAAGAAGCGTGTCTAAATGGAATCATCGTGATGAGGGAAAGAAAATTAGTGAGTCCGTCCTCGCAGGAAAATCTACAGAAGAGCTAAGAAATTCGCAAAAGTTTATCAAGAGTTTGTTAGACCTGCGAAAGTCTCAAAAACTGGAGAAGACTTATATTAAAGGTACGACCAATGCGATTGAGTATAATGAACAGCCTAAGGTCTTTGTAGATTACAGGTTTGATGGGACTGCAACAGGTCGCCTCTCTTGTGCTGCTTATTCTGCTAAAAAAGCGATGGGGGTATCTTTTCATACGCTTCCCCGAGAAACGAAGAATAATATTCGCAGCCTGTTTGTTTCACCTAAAGGGTATAAGTTTATTACTATAGACTACGCAGCGATGGAGCTAAGGGTTCTAGCCCACATCGCTAAGGAGGGGAATATGCAAAAAGCTTTTAATGAAGGTGCTGATTTGCATACCTACACGGCTCGACTCCTCTTCAACAAGCAGAACATTACTAAGTCTGAGAGGCAGATCGCTAAAACTGTGTCCTTCTTAATTGTATATGGAGGAGGACCTTTCAACCTCGCAGAAACCACTGGGATCTCCATGAAACGAGCAGAACAAATCATTAAGAACTATCAGAGGGTGTACCCTGGTATTTTTGAGTACATGGAGTTCGTGAATAATTATATTAAGACTAATAAGTATGCTTATACTATCTTTGGAAGGAGGAGGAACCTTCCTGATGTAGACTCTAAAGATTTTAAGGTGGTCAATCGTGCGCTCCGTCAAGGGCTTAACTTCACTATCCAGTCTACTGCCTCGGACATTCTTTTATGTGGGCTCTTAGGGGCTCACAGAAGGCTCAGAGAGGAAGGTATCCAAGCCTACCCAGTAGCTACTGTCCATGACAGTATCGAAGTGGTATGTAAGGAGGAAGATTTAAGTAAGTGTTTGGAGATTCTGTACGATGAGTTGGTGAATTATCCTTTTATGAAGGAGAAGTTTAACATTCATTTCGATGTGCCTATGAAGATTGATGCGGAGGTTGGAATATCTTTCGGGGAAGGTAAAGAGGTTAGCTTTAATAATGGAGTTCCTATCCTATGACACAAACACTTTTAATAACAGACCTTCATTTTTCAGATAAACCTAAAGGTTTATTAAAAGCACAGCAGCTTGCGATTTATAATCTTTTAATTGCCGAGAAGTATGATGAGGTAATAATCATGGGGGACCTGATGACACATAGGAAGCCTTCTCCTAGTGTGCTCCTCGCCATTAAAGAGGTAGTTGATTTATGTCAGCGACACGAAGTTCCCATTACTATTATAAGAGGGAATCATGATAGTGAAACTAAGGCTGATGATGGGGTAACCTCCCTCAGCTTGTTTGATTATCACGCAAAGATAATAACACACACTTGGTTCGATCATAAAACTAAACGAGCTTTCATACCACACTACGAAAATGAAGAACGCATTAAAAAAGATCTTAAAAATGTTCCAAAAGACTATGTGGTTTTTGGTCACTTTGGTTATAGGGGTGCTCTTAATTCCGCTGGTGACGCTGACTTCGATCTTCGCCTTAGCGACTTTGGCAATCGGAGTTTCCTGGGTCATGTGCATGGATTTGTTCAAAAGAAAAACGTAACTGTTCTAGGGACACCATACACTACCAACTTTGGGGAAGTTAATAAGCAAAGTTACTATGCTATTCTGGAGGGGACTAGAGTAACCTTTAAACCACTAACTCACGGGCCTCGTCACCTTATTTATGCTGCCAAGGATTTAGAGAGTAATTTAGAGTATATTAATGATCCTAATTGGTTTACAATGTTAAGGGTTATAGTTGGACCAGACCATTACCCCATTCCATATGAGAAATTACAAGTGCCTCATTTAGATGTAAAGTACGAGCCCATTTTTAACGAGGAAAATTTATCCTCTTATCACCCAGAGCGAGACCTGTTTACCATTAATGAGATGATTATAGATGATTATGTGGAAGCAGCTAACTCAACTATTTCAAAGGAAATTTTGATGAGTGGGTATAGGAGACTTAAGGATGAAAATTGAAAAAATTAAGGTTCAAAATTTTTATTCTTTTATAAATGTAGAATTAAATCTAGGAAACTATAGCGGTCTCACACTTATTAAGGGGGTTAATGAGGATACTGGAGGCTCCAATGGGTCAGGCAAGAGTGCGCTCATTGAGGCTGTTTACTTCGGGCTAACAGGGAAGACCATTAGAAAAAGTACCGAAGATACTCTAGTAAACAACCAAAAAAAGAAGAAGTGTGTTGTTGAGATTCAGTTGGTCCACAATGAGCAGTCGTTCAAGATTGTAAGACAAAAGAAACCAACGAAGCTACAATTCTTTGTGGGAGATGAGCCTCATACACAAGAGTCTGTGGCTGCTACCCAGCAGGTCATAGATGCAGTCTTAAAATTAAACCATAAAGTGCTCTTAGCTTCTATGTTTTTCGGACAGTCTAATGATTTAAATTTTCTAGACTGCACTGCTGATGATAAGAGAACAATCATTAGAAATTTCCTAAACCTTGATGATTTGTTTGAGATGAGGGATAAGATTAAAGGTTTCAAGTCCACCTACTATCAAAACATGAAGCAAAAGGACGCGATTATTTCGGAGACCTTAACAAATATACAAAAAATTGAGAATAAGATCGAGGAGACTACTGCAGCCAAGAAGAAGTTTAGCAAGTACGGATCTGAAGTTTTAAGTCTGAGTTTAGATGATGTTTTGGGGGCTGAAAAGAAAGAGCGGCAGTTGAGCGCACTACTTGTGGATTCTAAAAGAAATATAAGCGAGTTACAAGACCAACAACAAGGCATCAAGTATAAACTAGACAACCCTCACGGTAAGAAGATTTGTGATAAGTGTGGGCAACCATATAAGTTTAGAAAGGCTTGGGTAAAGGATGATCTTCTTCTAGAGCAGGAAAAAATAGAAGAAGGTATTGCAAGAGAAAAGCAGACTATAGAAACCTTATCAACCAGTAGTGTGTCACTACCTATTTCTTCTAGCGAATTCTCTAAAGTTCTAGGCTATAAAGAGTTATGCAGAGACGAAACAAACTATGAAACCATAAAAGCAGAATTAAAGGACTCCATCGGGGAAGCACAAAAGGAAAAGGAGGACTTCAAACTCCAGTACGAGGTGATGCGATTTTGGGAGAGAGCTTTTTCTGAGCATGGGGTCGTTAAGTATATAATTAATAATATTTTAGAGTATTTTAATGAGCGGTGTAATTATTACTTGTCATACTTAACGAATTCTAAATACTCTGTAGAATTTGATCAGGAATTAGTAGAAAAAATTGTAACAAAAGGAAGACTGCTTTCGTATATATCCATGTCAGGTGGAGAGAAGAGGAAAATCAACCTCGCTGTTACGCTGGCATTGAAAGATCTTTTGCTATTAACTGATAAATCCCATATAGATTTGTTATTTTTTGACGAAGTGGCAGAGAATATAGATGAAAGCGGGGTACACGGGCTTTACCAACTCTTGCAAGAAATTAAAAAAGATAAAACCGTGTTCATTATCACCCATAATAAGCATTTAAAAACTCTTTTGGATTCTTCCAAACGAATCACTATTATAAAAACGGAAGGAACTTCACAGATTAAGGAATAATAATGGCACTAGCAAATTTAAACTCGCTCGGACAAGAAATTTTTGAAGCACGGTACGCTTACCCAGGCGAAACCAAATGGGGGGAGAGGGCTAAGGTAATCGCAAAGACAATTGCCTCGGCAGAAACAGATGAAAATAAAGAAAAAGTTGAGAAGATGTTTTACGATGCCATCGGTTCTGGGGACCTTATTCCGGGGGGTAGAATTATTTACGGTGCTGGTCGCAACCGTGGGAATCATAATCTGCTTAATTGCTATGTTATTATTCCAGAAGACAGTGTGGATTCCATTGGAAAAACTGTACAGGACATGTATAGGATCTCCTGTGCAGGTGGAGGCGTAGGATTTAATGTTTCAAAGATCCGTCCCCGTGGGGATCACATCGGAACGGTAAAGAACTCAGCCCCAGGAGCGGTGTCTGTACTGCAAATGATTAATGAGGTAGGTGAACATGTTCGTGCTGGTAAAAATCGTAGAACTGCTCTCATGGGCATTCTTAATATTACTCATCCTGATCTGCTTGAGTTCCTCTCTGTTAAATTAGATCAAGGACAACTTAATAACTTCAACATCTCTGTTGCTATTACAGACCGATTCTTAGAAGCAGTGGAATTGGAAGAGGATTGGTACTTTTCTTTTAACAATAAAGAGTATCACTCCTATGAGATGGTCCGAACCAGTTCCGTTAGTGGGGATGAGGTTATAAGGGTTATCGCCCAAGACGAAGAAGATGCATTAGAGAGAGCCAACAACTTTTACAAAAAAGATTGGAAAGATTCATTTACGGGATTAGGTCGTAAAGACATTAAGGCCAGGGACTTATGGGATATGATTTGGAAAAACTCTGTAGAATCTGGAGATCCTGGCATTTATAACATAGATCTGGCTAATAAATATACTAATGTTTCGTATTTTGAAAGCCTTGATTCAACCAATCCTTGCGGGGAAATCTCACTCCCATCCTATGGAAATTGCTGCCTCGGTAATATTAATCTCAGCAATATGGTGCTTGATGATGGGAGCGATCTTGATTGGAAAAGATTGGCTCGTACAGTTCGTACAGGAATTAGATTCCTAGATAATGTTCTTACGGTCAATAAGTTTCCTACGGACACCTGCAAGAGAGTTGGAGAACGCTCCCGTAGAATCGGCCTGGGCGTTACAGGGTTACATTATATGCTTATTAAACTGGGGATTAGGTACGGTAATGAGAAGTGTTTGGAGTTTTTAGACAGATTATTCTCTACCATACGAGATGAGGCATACAAGATGTCTATCTATCTCGCAAGGGACAAGAGCCCCTTCCCAGAGTTCGACTACAAAAAATATTTAAATGAAGATTACGCTAAAACATTACCTGCTCGTATTAGGATGCTTATTAAGCGTCATGGTATTAGGAATGCCGTTATGCTCACCATCCCTCCATGCGGAACCATTTCCATGCTTCACGGTGTCTCAAGTGGTATTGAGCCAATATTTGCTGCTATGTATAACCGTAGGTATCGTCAAGCAAATGTTTGGAAGGAGCAATTAGTTGTTGACCCCCTCTTCAAAGAATTCTACGAAAAGGGAGTCCCGTTGGATAACTTCGTCGGAGCGTATGATGTGGTCCCCGAAGATCATATCAAGGTACAAGCTACGGTCCAAAAGTACATGGATTCATGCATCTCCAAAACCATCAATCTCCCAGCGGGTACAGAACCTGAGGAGTTCTCTCAAGCAGCGTTGGATTATGCTCCGTACCTCAAAGGTCTTACAGTTTATCGCGCTGGCTCTAAGGGCAACGAGCCTCTAGAAGCTATCTCTTTGACGCAAACAAATGTTGATAAGTATATGAAAAAGGATAAGAGTGCCTCCGTACAGTCTGGGGATGTATGTTCCTTGACAGGAGGGGAGTGCTAATGGCTATCTACGAATATTCCTGTAAAGAATGTCAACTTATTTGGGAGTGTGATTTTCCATTCGCCAAAATGGAAAAGAAAACCCCGTGTCCCGAGTGTGAAGCGGAGTGTAGTCAGCATTGGGCAGGTAGAAATGTTCCTATTCACTTCAAGGGAGCGGGTTGGAGTGGTGTTAATAAGAATACGGGCTTTAACAAAACAGGAGGTTCTGATGTAGTGAACCTGGAACTTCAACGAGGCTGCGAAGAAAGAATGAAAACTGGCTGGCAACATTACGGTAAGTACGAGATGACCCCTGCATATGTTGAAGAGGTGGGAGCTAGGAAATTAAGTGAGAATGAAGTGAAAGATAAGCTGGAAGCATCCCGAAAATTGACTGCTCACACCTATGATAAAGCAGGAATGAACCCTTACGAGAAAACCAAGCCCCAATAACCTTCATGTATCAATTTAGTGAAAACATTCAAAGAGGTATCCTTTACCTTTTGAAGTCGGATCGAGATTTCTATCTTCAGATCGTAAACTTAGTAAAACCTGAGTATTTTGAGTTCCCTTCTCACAGTAAGATATACACCCTTGTTAGGGATCACTATGAGAAGTATAAAAGGCTCCCTAGTGATGATTTTATTCTCCAAGAGGTTAAGTCTAACAAATCCGAGAGGGAATCCCTTCATGATTATAGCGACGAACTTCAATACATTAATCGTTTAGACACTTCAGCGATAGAAGGAGAAGATTATTATCTTGACCTGATTGAGACCTTTGCTAAACGCGAGGCTATGAAGGATGCGATAAAGCAATCCCTTCTTCTCATTAAAGAAGACCGAATGGAAGAGACTGAGACTCTGGTACGCAAGGCACTTACTGTTAGTCGAAGTGTTGATGTGGGACAGAAGTATTTTTCCGATATTAATGATCGGTGGGATCGAACCTACAATGCGGAAGCGAAAGATAAATACAAAACTTTGCTCCCCTCTCTTAATCACTCCCTAGAAGGTGGGTTGGGTGAAAAGGAACTTGCTATGGTGATTGCTCCTCCTGGGGTAGGGAAATCACTCTGGTTAGTTAATCAAGCTGTTCAAAGCATGATTGAGGGTCGCAAGGTGTTGTATGTTTCGTTGGAGATGTCTGAGGATAAAATTGCTCAACGCTTCGATTCTGTGGTATCTCTTATCCCTCAAGGCCACTTAAAGGATGGTTCGGCCCAGCTTAAAGTGAGCGAAAGGCTAAGTATTTTCCAAAGTAACTTCCCTGAGAGTAGGTTAGTAATTAAAGAGTTTCCCACAGGCACAGCTAATGTAAATGGGTTGAGGGCTTTATTGGTTCAACTTAAGAACTATGAAGATTTTACTCCTGATGTTATTATTGTGGATTACTTGGAGTTGCTGCGTCCTGTGCGTGAGAATCAGCATGAGTATCAGGCGCAGCAACGGATTGCGGAGGAACTACGGGGATTAGCTATGGAAACCCGAGTTCTTTTGTGGACTGCCACTCAGACTAACAGGCAAGGACGAGCGGTAAAAGTTATTACCGATGCGGAGCTAGGAGACTCTTATGGTAAAATCCGTACCTGTGATTTTGCTGTCTCACTAAACCAAAGTGAGCAAGAGTTCGATGAGGGTCGAATGAGAGCTTATGTGGTTAAGTCTAGAAATGGCCGACCCAGATTTACCGTGCCTATGAATATTGATTACCATGTTTTGAGAATGAGTGAAGGGGAGGAATATGACACCGACGAAGAGTAATTCTCATTTGTTTGAGAAAATTAAAGCTAACCCCACCTTACAAACAGTAAATGTTGGGTGGGCAGACTTTAGCATTATTATCAAAAAAGGCCTGAAGTCTGGTAAAACTAACTGCTGGGGGACCTGCGATTTTGACAACTATGAAATCCACATAGAAGAGAAGATTGAGGATGCCCCTGCGCGTGAAACGCTTTTCCATGAAGTATGCCATGCTTTTCTAGAGCTTTGTGGCATGGGAGGAGAGGGTGAAGAAGAAAATGAGGAATTTATTTGGGCTTCTAATGAGAAGCTTACTATAACAATGTCCAGAGCGATACTAATGTTTACTCGCCTCAACCCAGAACTAGCCAAGGAGCTATTACTATGAATAAATCTCAAAGTTTACTAGAAGTATTTGACGATCTTACATGGGATAATTATGTTGATATTGCGGATAGTGTAACACTATTCAATGAGCTTGAAATTGACACAGAGATGGCTCGCCAAGCATCAGTCTATTCTTACTACCAAGGTCTTTTATCTATTTCCAAGCAAAAGCTTGATGACGCAAATCTCACTTTAACGCAATATACCGCACTCACCAGAAAGGAGAAAAAAGAGTCTTCTTCGGTGAAACAAACTGCTAAAGATTTGGATGATTTTGTTGAATCTAGAGACACTTTTCATGTATATAGTAAAGCGGTAAATGACGCACAGTTTAAATACACGCTACTAAAAGGTTTGGTTTCGTCATTGGAGCATAAGAAAGATATGCTGGTACAGCTATCATCCAATCGTCGCGCCGAGACAAATTTATACAGATAATCTAAAAATTTCCCAAACTACGACTATAATATACTAACTGCCACAACTAACCATAGGAGGTTCTAACATGGCTATTGATCTTGATGCCCTTCGGGCAAAACACGCTGAACTCAGCAACCCTGGAGGAGGGAACGCTAATACTGATTTCCTCTCCAACTTCCTTCAGATTAATGAAGGTACAAATGTTGTTCGCGTCCTTCCTGGCAAGGATGAGGA
>Ga0098061_1000032_pt1 | contig 47109 bp, 26 predicted proteins | sample 22_taG_FD_92579 | JGI IMG/M metagenome (GOLD analysis project Ga0098061, IMG submission 92579) | Marine viral communities from the Subarctic Pacific Ocean - 22_ETSP_OMZ_AT15343 metaG | ecosystem: Environmental > Aquatic > Marine > Oceanic | place: Subarctic Pacific Ocean | collected 2015-01-20
CTAATGAATATTTATAATGAATGTTAAAGACATGAGAGATGCTTTTTTTGATGGTGTGTACGACGCTATTGAAAAAGATAAAAATGTTGTAATCTTAACAGCGGATCACGGCGCATTTCGATTAACAGAGATTGCAAAAGAATTCCCACAACAATATTTAAATGTGGGAATCTCTGAACAAAATATGATAAGCTTCGCCGGCGGCCTTGCCGCATCCGGCAAAATTGTTTACGTATATAGTATAAATAATTTCATCACCATGCGTAGCTTGGAACAAGTTAATATTGACTTATGTGGAATGGGGTGTCATGTTAATTTAATCGGAGTTGGAGCTGGCTTTACATACAGCACCGATGGCCCCACACATCAAGGCATGCAGGATGCACAAGCAATGATGACATTGCCAGGACTACAGGTTTATAATGTAACTGATGACATTAATTCTAAAAAATTGGCGACTATAGGGTACAACACTCCAGGGCCTAAATATTTTAGAATTGAAAAAGGAAAATATGATAGACTATATCAAGAAGAGGATATTTTTTTTGATGGGGTAAAAAAATTAAAAGAATATAATAAAACTGTTATAATATCAACAGGGTGTATGACGCACACCGCGCTCAAGGTAGCTGAAAAATTTAAAGACGTTGGAGTCATTGATATTTTTAGAATAAAACCAATAAATTATGAAAAATTATCACTATTATTACAAAATGTACAAAATATAATCACCCTTGAGGAATCAACTTATTCTGGAGGCCTCGGTGAGAAGATTGGCTTTTTTCTGGCCAAAAATAATTTTTATAAGAGGTTTTTGCCAATTGCCGTTAAGGATCAGCATTGTTTTCATTACGGCGATAGAGAAAGTTTACATAAAAAATATTTTATCGATAAAAAAAGTGTTTATAATAAATTAAAGGATTTTTTGGAGCAAGAATGGATTTAGAATTAAAAGGAAAAAAAGCTTTAGTATCGGGCGGCACTCACGGAATTGGGAGTGCCATAGCGTTAAGTTTAGCATCTGAAGGCTGTGACGTAGCCGTCTTTAGTAGAACCAAAGAAAGAGTTGACAACACTAGAGAATTGTTGGAAAAATTTGATGTCAAAAATATCTGTTTAGTGGCAGACGTTTTAGACAAGAATTCTTACTTCTATGTAGAAGAAAATATTAAAGATAAATGGGGCGGCGTTGATATTGTGATTAATAATATTGGAGGCGGCGGCCGCTGGGGGTCTCCAAATCTTTTTGAAACGAATGATGTTGTCTGGCGCGAAGTTTATGATAAAAATTTAACTGCTGCAATGAAATACACCAAGATGTTTTTACCACACATGCTTAATAAAAAGTGGGGCAGGGTCATCACCATTACTTCAATATACGGAAAACAAGCAGGAGGAAGGCCATGGTTTAATGTTGCAAAAGCTGCGCAAACCACGCTCATGAAAAATTGGGCGATAAACAAAGAATATGCCTCATCCAACATTACATTTAATAGTGTTGCCCCCGGAGGGATTTGGATTCCCGACACAGGGTGGGAGAAAACACGCGACGAAGATCCAGTGGCATTTCAAAATTTTATAGAATCAAGCTTTCCGCGGGGAAGTCTGGGTACCCCGCAAGAAGTAGCCAACTTGGTTGTGTTTTTGTGTTCTCAAAAGGCGAGTCTTATAAGCGGGGCTTCAATTTCGGCAGATGGCGGAGAAAGTGTATATTTTTAAAAACAAAGAAGAGCTATTAGAAGACGAATTCATCGGAAAAAAAGTTCTTGTTGCAGGCGGCGCTGGGCTTATTGGACGGCAGCTAGTAAATCTTTTATTAACATCAGGCGCCCACGTGTTTGTTTCGGATATTCGTACCCCAGACGTTAATTTTTTAAAAAAAGTTTCTTTTAAAAAATATGATCTGACAGAGTATCAAAATTGTCTCGATGTTTGTTGTGGTATGGATTACGTTTTTAACTTATTATGCGTGAAAGCCTCTCCAAAAATCATGAAAGAGAAACCAGCAAGTTATTTTGTGCCGCAAATTCTTTTTAACACAAATTTATTAAGGGCGGCGTACAAATGCAAAGTGAAAAAGTATCTTTACACTAGTTCTTTAGGAGTCTACCATCCCAACGAGCTTCTCATAGAAGATGATGTCTGGAAAACCCAACCCTCAGAAAATGATAGGTTTGCTGGATGGGCCAAAAGGATGGGAGAACTTCAGGCTGAGGCATATAAAATCCAATATGGATGGCAGGATATATCAATCGCGCGCCCAGCAAACACCTATGGCCCTTATGACGACTTTCATTCGGATGCCGCTATGGTTGTACCGTCAATGATAAAAAAGGTACTCACTTGTGATAGGCAAATAGTTGTATGGGGAGACGGATCAAATATTAGGGATTTTATACATAGCAGAGATGTAGCAAGAGGATTAATGGTGCTCATGCACAAGTCTCCGGGTCCTGAATATCCTGTTAATTTAGGGAGTGGCGTGGGGCATTCTGTTAACGAACTTATTGAAATTATAACAAAAAACGCCAATAAAGAGATTGAAATTATTTATGATCCCAAAATTAACACGGGCGATCAGAGAAGGGTTATGGACCAAACGCGTGCTAGGTCGATCGGCTTTGAACCATTAATTTCCCTGGATGAGGGAATTAGAGAACTAATTGAATGGTATGTTGAAAATGAAAAAAGTTAAAGTAGGGATGATACAAATAAACAATAGTTTTTCTGGTCAAAATTATTTGCCTCTTTCGTTGGGTTTTTTACAGTCGTATGCACTGATGCACGCCAAGGAAATAGAAAATTTTCGTTTTTTAAATCCCATATATAAAAGAGTTAAAGTTGCGGACGCGGTTAGCCAGTTTGAGGGCGTTGACATAGCAGCGTTTAGTGTATATGTCTGGAATCATAAATTGTCGTTAGAGATCGCCCGGGAGCTTAAAAGAAGCAATCCTAAATGTTTAATTATTTTCGGAGGCTGTCACATTCCGGATAAGAACACGGATGAATACCTCCTGGAAAATGATTTTGTTGACATAGCCGCGGTCGGAGAGGGCGAACGAGTTTTTTGCAGCTTATTAGACAATTACCCCAAAAGATCTTGGGATCTGGTACCCTCAATAACCTATAGAGACGGCCATGGAAAGGTGGTTTCTAATCCGCAAGCCGATAGAATTAAAGATATGAACGAGATTCCATCGCCGTTCCTAGAGGGGTATTTTGATAATTTGATCCAAAACAATCCGAAGGAAAGGTGGATAGGTTTATGGGAAACCAACAGGGGGTGTCCGTTTTCATGCACTTTTTGTGATTGGGGCGTGGGGTTTAAAAAGAAAGTGCAAAAATACAGTCTAGAAGATAGATTATTTCTGGAGGCGGACTGGTTTACACAAAATAAGATAGAATTTATATTTTGTTGTGATGCAAATTTTGGCATGTACAAAGAGCGTGATTATGCCATAGCCAAAAGGTTTGCTGACAATAAAAGAGACCATGGCTACCCACATGCCTTATCCGTACAAAATACAAAAAATAATTCTGAGTCTTCATATGAAGTACAGAAACTACTTTCTGATTCTGGGCTGAGCAAGGGCGCCCTCATTGCGTTCCAGTCTATGCACGTGCCAACACTAAAAGCGATTAAGAGGGGCAATATTAAATTAAGCCATTTCATAGAATTGCAGAAAAGATTTACAGATGACGGCGTAAAAACATTCTCAGATATGATATTGGGATTACCGGAAGAAACCTACAAAAGTTTTTCCGAGGGGGCTTGTCAGCTGATTGAAATGGGACAGCATAATAGAATTCAATTTAACAACTTGTCTATTTTACCAAATACCGAAATGGCGGCGCCAGAATATATAGAAAAGTATGGCCTCGATCTTGTAGAGAATGAAATTATTAATATTCATGGGAAATTGGAGTCAGAAGAAATTGCAGAAGTGCAACAGATGGTTGTGGCCACAAAATCAATGCCCGACGAAGAGTGGGTTAAAACGCGCGCTTTTGGATATATGGTTGGGTTTCTACATTTTAATAAAATATTTCAAATCCCATTGATAATCGCAAATTCTATTTTTGGAATTAAGTACGAAAAAATATTTGATGCGTTTTTATCCTGTGACGGCAAAAAATACCCGGCAATTTTAAAAATAAAAGATGGTTTCTTTGAACACGCTAGAAAAATGCAAGATGGGGGCTTTGAGTTCATCCCGTCAAAAAAGTGGTTAAATATCTGGTGGCCACCAGATGAATTAGCTTTTATTGATGTGGTGACAAACGGCGATATCGACATGTTTTATGAAAATGCAAAAGAAATCTTAAACAATTTACTGCAAGAGTCCGGCGTAGAACAATATGAGGAAATTATAACCCAAGCCGTGCAGCTAAATAAGAGCTTAATTAAGCTACCTAAACAAAAAAATGACTTAAAAGTCACTTTAAAATTTAATATTTGGGATGTTTATGATAACATTATGAAAGGAAAAAAAGCCACCCTTTTACGCGGCATATATGAACACTCTATTGATAGGACTAGTGAAAAGTGGGAGTCGTGGGAAGAGTGGTGTGAAAAAGTAGTGTGGTGGTGCAATAAAAAAGGGGCTTATCTTTATGAGTGTATCACCAAAGACGATAAAATTGTGATAGAAAGTAAAGAAGTCAAAGGCGAACCATTTGGGAATGATACAAGATACCAATAATAATTTAATGCATTTGAGAGTTTAAAATAATTTTAAGCTCTAATATTCATAATACTTGTGATAAAATTACAGAACAAGAACTGCTTGTTTGAAAGGGAAATATAAAATATGACAAAAAAAAGAGCACTTATAACTGGGGTGGCTGGAATGGTTGGTTCTCATCTCACAGATTTTCTTCTTGAAAATACTAATTGGGATGTATATGGATTTTGCAGATGGAATGATAATTTAGAAAATCTTGAACATCTCACCCATAGAATAAATAAAAAAGATCGAGTTCATCTAATATATGGAGACTTAAATGATTTAGCGTCCTTAATCGAAACTATGAATGAATCAAAACCTGATTACATTTTTCATTTAGCAGCGCAAAGTTATCCAAAAACTAGTTTCGAAGCCCCTCTGGATACTTTAAATACAAATATAATTGGCACTGCAAAGGTTTTAGAAGCAGTAAGAAAAACAGAACATGAACCCTATATTCATGTCTGTGCATCTTCAGAAGTTTATGGAAAAGTGCCTAAAGATAGGCTCCCTATTACTGAAGACGAAATTTTTCATCCAGCCTCGCCATATGCTATATCAAAAATAGGCACAGATTTAGTGGGAAGATATTATGCTGAAGCATATGGCTTAAAAACTCTTACAACTCGCATGTTTACACATACTGGCCCCCGCAGGGGAGATGTTTTCGCAGAATCTACTTTTGCAAAACAAATTGCTATGATAGAAGCGGGTTTATTGCCTCCTGTAGTTAAAGTGGGCAATTTAGATTCTTTGAGAACGTGGACTGATGTTAGAGATGCTGTTCGTGCATATTACATTCTTTTAACTCACAATCCAATTCCTGGCGAATATTATAATATTGGCGGTGTTTATAGTTGTACAATTCGTGATGTCTTGAATTATTTAATAAGTTTATCAACAGTTAATAATATTAAAGTAGAAATAGACGAAGATCGTTTGCGACCAGTTGATGCCGACTTGCAACTTCCTGATACAACCAAGTTCACTAATCACACAGGATTCAAACCAGAAATAAAATTTGAAAAAACAATGGGAGATTTGTTAAACTATTGGAGAGAAAGAGTAAAATCTGGGAGACAATTTCTTGCAAGATAAATCAAAAAAACCATTTATAAGTGTCGCAATGCTAACAAGGGGTGAATTGGCCGGCATGATTGAGGTTCACCACAGCTATATTGATAATTGTAAAAATACAGATGACATTGAATTCTTGGTAGGTCAAGATGAAGATGATCTGGGGTGTATTATGCAATTTAGGGGGTATCAAGAAAGGGCTTGGGGTCATTTAAATTTTAAATATGTCGTCCATCCCGCTGGACGGTCCTGGGCGGATTTATATAAGTCATGGAATGAACTGTATAAAGAATGTAGTGGCGAATGGCTTCACTTTACCAGTGATGATAACCCCAACATAACAAAACATTGGGACCAAATATTAAGAGATCGGTATAGAGACAAATTTGTGCACATAAGAACCTTAGTATATCCTTTTGCAGATCATCCGGCTGCAACAGCTCCTTACACTCCAAAAAAATATATTGATTTAATGGGCCATCTTGGTCTCAACACTCAGTGGGATCTATGGACGAATGATATAGCTCGTGATTTAGGGTTTTTGATAACTGATGGTGATTTTAAGCTTCAGCACCGCGGCCAAGTAAAAAGTTCTGCTAAATATACATGCGATAAATTTTATAATGAAGACAGGCCTTTGTGGGAAAAGGATAAACAAAAAGTAAAAGATTATTTAGATAGTTTAAAAAAGGCAAAAAAAGAAGAATGAAATTATTAGTAACTGGCGGCTCGGGAATGGTAGGTCAAGCCCTACAAAATAGTAATTGTGAAGCAATTTATTTATCTTCAAGTGATTGTGATTTACGAAATTTAAAAGATGCGTGTGATATAATTTCTGATTATAAACCAACACACGTTCTTCATTTAGCCGCCCGTGTTGGTGGTGTTCAAGCAAACGCAGATTATTTGGGCGATTTTTATTTTGATAATATTTTAATAAATACAAATACTTTGGAAGCATGTAAAAGAAATAACGTTAAAAAAGTATTATCGATGTTAAGCACCTGTATTTTTCCTGATGTTATCAAATATCCTTTAACAGAAAAACAAATGCACTCAGGCCCCCCACATCCGAGTAATTTTGCATATGCTTATGTTAAAAGGATGCTCGATGTTCAATCGCGAGCTTACCGAAAACAATACGGCTGTAATTTTATAACAGCCATTCCGAATAATTTATACGGCGAAAATGACAATTTTGATCTTGAGCAAAGTCATGTAATTCCTGCTATAATAAGAAAAATACATGAGGCAAAATTGCTTGGCCAAGAGGTAGTTTTATGGGGAGACGGATCCCCTTTGCGCGAATTCACTTATTCTAAAGATTTGGCCAGGACACTATTGTTCTTACTTGACAATTATAATGAAAAAGACCCAATTAATATTGGCAGCTCAGAAGAAATTAGTATTAAAAGTGTTGCTGAAATCATCGCCAAAGAGATGAAATTCGAAGGAAAAATTATATGGGACATCACAAAACCCGCGGGCCAATTTAAAAAGCCGTCAGATAAAAATAAAATTGAATCTTTAGGGTGGTCCCAGAAGAATTATACTAACCTTGACCAAGGCATCAAAGATACTTGTAAATGGTTTTTAGATAATTACCCGAACATTCGAGGTATTGAGTTGATTAATGAAAAAGGAGAAATAAAATGAAAGAAATGAACATGTCAGATCAAGCAGTGGGAGCAGTTATGATGGCTCTCCAAAAAAGCTTAATGGAACAAAGTGATATTGTTCCAGTATTGAAAGGGTTCAAGCTCAAACTTTCAGATCAGGGGCTTGTTGTAATGAACGCGCCCGTTGTTAAATTTAATGAGGAGACTCAAAAGAATTTTCAAGAAAGCTTAGAGCTTGAAGAGCGACCCGAAGCTTCAAAAACATAATGCCCATTTATATTTATAGTTGTGATAACTGTGGAAGTGAATTAACAGTTAGTCACTCAATGACTGAAACAATGGAAGATTGCGATGTGTGCGAACTCTCCAGTTCTTTAACTAGGAGACCTTCCATGTTTTCTAATATCAAAAAGAAGCCGGAGCAAAAGCAAAAAGTTGGCAATTATGTTAAAAACTTTATAGAAGAAGCCCAAGAAGATCTAAAACAACAAAAAAATGATTTGAGGAAAAAAAATGATTGAAATTTTACTAGGAGTATCCGTTTTAATTAGTGGATTTTTAATGTGGTATATTGCCAAATTAATAAAGAAATTTCTTAATATTTCTGAAGAGTTAGAAGGTCTTTTTGTGCGCTTAGAGGAATATAGTGAACATGTAGATATTGTATACAATTTAGAAAGATTTTATGGTGACACAACATTAGAAAATTTAATGAGACACTCCAAAGCCGTTGTTGAATCCGCTAAAAATTTTCGTGCGATCTATGATGTAAATTACGAACTAGAAGAAGATGACGAAGAATATGATGAAGAGGAAGAATAATATATGGCGCGAAAAAGAAGAAAGAACCACTATTTTACGAAGGTTCACGAACAGGCAATAATAGACTATTGCTCCTCCGCAGACTCAAAACAAAGAAACGAACTTTATAATAACTTAATCGGACCAGCCTTTAGCGAGTTGGTAGACAAAATTGTCTATACTTATAAATTCACCAATCTCCCAAACTGTGATTACCTTAGAGAAGATTGCAAAAACTGGCTAATAACTGTATTAGACAAATACGATCCTGCGAAAGGCTCCAAAGCCTTTTCTTATTTTAGTGTCATTACTAAAAATTGGTTCATACATAAAGTTAAAAAAAATTCTCAACGTTCTAGAAGAGAAGTGGTGATCGAGGATTATTGTGCCACCTCGGTGAACACAAAAGACGCATCCCACCCCCTTGTTACATACAACACTTTTATTTCTGACAGTATAAAAAATGAATTTTGGTCAGCCTTCCGAGAGCAAATACATTTTTGGGAACAACTTCCTGTGCGAAACAATGAAAAAAAAGTTATTCAAGCTGTAAAGATTCTCTTCGAAGAATCCGAAAACATAGAAATTTTTAATAAAAAAGCTATTTACTTATACATAAGAGAAATTACAGGCTTGAACACAAAACAGATTGTTAGCAGTTTAAATAGAATTCGAGCGAGATATAGGGAGTTTAAAATTAAATGGGACAAGGAAGGATAAAAAATATTGATGAATACATCAAGGAATCACTCATAAACATAAGAGATGACCGCGCAGTTACTTCAACTCTTTTAACTGAATTGTTAATGGAAATGAAGAAAGCCGGAGATTTAGAAACTCACAAGCAATTGGGGCTCATCGCTTCTAAATATGTTGAGACCCTCCAGCGCTCAAACGAGCAATTAGTTAAAATTACAGCCATACTAAGCAAGAAGCGCGAAGGCGCTGCTGAACTAGACGAAAGTGACAAGCAAGAACTTTTTGATCTGATTCAGGGAGAAAAGTAATAAATGGCAGAATGCAACTGGCCAATAGACAAGCCGCCCGATGCACCGGCAATATTAAAGGTGAGGCCGGGCGTTCTTAATCCCTTCAACGAAGATGCTATTGATGAAGACAGTATAGACTTTCAAAGCGAAGACGGCCTCTCCATTTTAAATCGAACCATAAGAAAAGCATTTACCCCAAACGTATTTAAAACGGTTAACAAGGTGCGTGGTATAATGTTAAGAATAGATAACCCTGATGATCCAAACGCTCCATGTACTGCCGAAGACGTCGTAGTTGGTGCAACGCATGCACCAAAGTGCACTAAGAAATATGACCTCCCAACATACAAAATTCGCATCCCCGAGATACATTTTTCTTTGCCGATACCAAATAGCTTAGACGATCCTTGTAGCCAAGACAATAATATTATGGATACTTATCCATCAATACAAGCCGACAACCGGCAATGCGCTCAGCGCGCCGTCAAGCCTGGCGATATTGTACTAGTAAACATTGGCAATAATGGGTCAATGACTAAGCTTTTTTATGCGGGCCCCGTTGATTCGGAAGAAGTAATTGGACCTAAAAGTGACGGCGCATCCCCGTTGCCACAAGGAAAGTGCCTAGAAAATTATAAAAGAATATATTTCAATGCCGGCGCATCGGGCGATCCAATCGGAACAAGCAAAAGAGTGTCTAAAATTAACAATGGGGTCTCTCCAATAATTTCTGGAGAGGGAATATCGGACGACAAAATCATTGCGGGGACTCCTCATAAAAAATGGGTTGTGAACTTGTTTAAACAACTAAGGAGCGAAGGCAAATATAAAGGAATAGTTTGGGCGGGCATATGCCAAAATAATGGGCCAAGGGACAGTCTAGGAATGCTTTCTAATGATGGCCATCGAACTTTCCCCGGCGATCCCGGCCGCTCAACAGTTATATATATGCCAACGGGCGTTGACCCCACTTCTCCCTTAGAAATTATATATTGGTTTCACGATGGTTTAGGTTTTGCAAATAGTGCCGATGAGTGGAATTCTCTGTGGGCCGACTTGAGGGGTATGATGAAAAATAATTCCGAGGGCGCCCGCCGCAACTTTGTTTTGGTGGTACCCGAGATGCTTTGGTCTCTTGGGAGTTCGGTCAAACAAACGGGAGTCCCCAGAAGAAATACCAAACCGCTTGTGCAAGATTATGGCGCGCTCGGCGGATGGCTTGGAGGTTTTACGCTTGCAGCAATGCAGCCGGTATATACCAATCGCGAATGGGCCGCATGGGGCTTCGGAGGAATTCCTGCCAAAAGCGACCACACAGGCAAAGATGGCTCCATTTTTGATGTCCCCATCTCTTTTAGATCCGCAATCGGCAGCATGGAGGCTCATCCCGCCGTCGCATCGGATCAATTGCCTTTTTCGGTGGCAGGCGATATGGCACAACTTCATGAAGAGGTTGTAACTCTGTTGCGGAAACACTTTGGTGTTGTTAATAAAGCAAATACTAAAGACAACATAACATTAGTTGCGAATCAAAAAGGAGGGACGGCCATTTCTAATTTAGCGAGAATGGGGAAATTAGGGAAAGGAAGTGGCCAAATAAATCCAAAAAAGATTGTTCTTGCACATTCAGACTATAGCGGATTCAATGGCGGCCGCAACCCAGACCTCAACGAAGTCGTTTCTTCGGCTCTTCAAGGTACCAATTGGTATCACGATAATGATTTATACGAAATCATAAAAAATATTGATAAAGAGACTCAATTAGAAATACATTTGGTATGGAAAGGTCTCCCGGAACGCCCTCGCCAATGCGCCGCGGCCTTCCTCGGTGGCTTATTTCATGTATCGGCGATGCCTGGGATAACGGAACAAACATCGTTTAAAGTAGCCGTTGACGAGCTTAAAAGAACCTACAAAGAGAAGTTTTGGATGGGCGCCTGGGCTAATCCCGGAGACCCTCTCGCAACGCAAGCCAAGATTGATAAAAACTGCGGAAAACCACCACTCCATACAGAAGTTAGTACAGCGCTGGATTTAAAAAATTTGTTCTCCGAAGGACGCAGATATTTAGAGGGCAATAAAATTAGTACGACCAGACTAAGGCCGCCCTTTGACAATGTTGTTTATAAAGGGTGGAATACCAACACGACACAAGGCGTCCTCGGCTGGCTTTTTGAGGTGGACAAGAAAGATGTCGAACCGACAACGTCTGAAAAAAAACATACAAAGAAGATGAGCAATCTTATTGCAGAACCGGGCGTCACCCCAGCGCAAAAAAACATTTTTAAGAACTTCAATGGCAAAGCAATATTATACAAGTCAGAGTTAGTGGGCCCATCAAAGAATGTTTCAATACTTGTTCCTGCCGCGGCCAGTCCGATGCACCCTTATGAACTTATTTATTATTTGCACGGTAACATAGGATTAAACGGGGCAGCAAAAACATATCAGACCGTGCTGGAAAACCAGATTAAAGTAATGGCCGAAGTACAAGGCAGGAATGTAGTTGTTGTCTTGGTGGATATAGATCCCACCCCTTCAAGCGTGAGTTCAAAATTGTGGAGTGGCGGTTCGTTTAACAGTTTTCACGAAGAAGTTGTAGGGCAAATAAAAGCAAAATGGTCTCGGGGAAAATGGTTGACGCATTCTGTAACCGGCGAAATGTTTAACGACGACCCGGCCAGGGAGCCAAAATTTTTCACGCTTAAAGCTTGGTCTGGCGGAAGTCGAATGCTAGCACACGCTGTGCAAAATTTATCTACTAAATATATTGCCGGCAATAAGCCCTACACCGGTGGCCTTCAAAGAATAGATTTTCTTGATGCAAACTGGGGTATCGAAGAGCCGATAATCAATACAATATATAATAATTCAAAATGGACAGAAGTAGATCCAGGTAAAAATTTCGAGATACAGATAGTGGCTAGTTCTGTTACTTTTCCTCCTAAAAACTTTTCAGCAAAACAATTAGCCTCTAAATATTTAACTCCGGCACCGGAAGGAATGGCCAAGAAAGGTGTTTGGGTAATAGACGCACAAGACACATCACCCGGGACGGTCCCGTATAAATATTTTTCACAACCGAGCAAACTTATGATGACGCCACCCGTGGCGTATGCAATGTCCGATGTGGCCACGAATGTCATAGCTCCGACCCCGACTCAGTTGACTTTTGATAAAGAGGGGAAAGCGTATAGTTTGGACGGCAAAGCACATCCAGAATTTAATTTAGATAAAACGGCTGCATTTTTTAAAGGAAACTTAAAAAACCAAACTCCAGAAACTGAAGAAATGGGATACCCAAAGAATTATCAGGCGGAATGCCGCCAGATTCAAACAACGGCGAAGAGTCCTACTGATATGATGTTATCCAATGTCCAAGATTGTCGAACGAATCCATTGGGGTTAATAGATATTAAATCATTTAAACTTAGTAACATTACTATCCAACCAAGAAGAAAGGAATTTACTTGGGCAACAAACGAACTTGGTAGTTATTTAAAAGCTCTTGATGACCCGGTTTGGGCTGCGACATCGCCTCCCACGACATGGATTATTGACGACATCTCTCCACAGTGGGCTAACGGGGTTGATAAAGTGGCGGGGCACGCAGCGCATCGGGAAGGAATAGATGTTGATATAGCTCTGCCTAAAAGAGCCCACATACAGAATGGCTCAAAACCGCTTATTGCTAGTGATCTTGACTTAGACAAAACATTGGTTTTTTTGATATTGTCGAAATTAAATGGCGCAAAAATATTCTTTTTAGATAAAAAGTTTTTTAAACCTTTAGAAAAAAGAGCTACTTTTATTGCAACCGATGGGGCACCATCAAGCGGAACGGGCAAGATTTTTGGCGGAGACCCAGCATTAAAGCCATTTCTAAAAAAACATTTATATGGGAAACCAAAATTTGTTAAAGAATTGATGAGAATGGTTCGCCACGAACCAGGACACACTAACCATTTGCATGTAAGACTTTTGCGCGAATGGGGCTCGCATCAGACAAGAGATTATCCGAGATGGGCCATAAACCGCCTCAAAAGCCTAGGCTGTAATTATAAAGGTCCACCGACCATATAAGGAGACAAGACAATGAAATTTATGATGCCCTTTAGGATACCGTATCTTATACCTTCCGGGTCAAATAGTTCAGAAAGAAAGCTGAATCGAACCGCTGGCCTCGACGGAGACGCAAGTCTTGAATGCACACCAACTCTTCGCCGACCATCGGCCTCCGAAGAACATATCGGCTGCGCAGCCGGCTCTGGTATAAGACTTGGCAGAACTCGAATAAACTCTAGAAAAAATTTCACCTATGGTGGCGGAACGGGAACCGCCGGCGCCACTGGATGTTCAATGGTTGATATATATTGCGGCCTCGACTCTACTCACAAATTTACAGAAAAGATGCCAAAGGTACCAGTCAACCCGAGCGCAATGAATGACGCCTCCCGCCTCTTTCTCTCGGAGAATTGCAACGCGGACGAACAATTTAAATGTTCTGACGGCACCATAGGCAACATTAGAAACAAGTCAGCCGCTGTTATGAAGGCGGACCAAGTTAGAGTCGTCGCTCGAAACGGAATTAAAATTATAACGGGGACTGATACTAAGAACTCAAGGGGGCGCAAAATTATTTCTGTGGCGCCCATTAATTTAATAGCGGGAAACGCTCCTCCTGATATGATACAGCCCGTTGTAAGGGGTAAAAACTTAGAGGGCGCCCTAACGGCGCTAGTGGCCAGAATAAATCAAATGACAGGCATTATTAATCACATGCACCAATCCCAGCAGAAGTTTAATTCCGTGTTAGCTGGACATACCCACCCGGATAATGTGTCTGAAGGTATCTGCCTTTTGGCCGGCGCCGACCGAAAGGCTTTTATGAACGGTGAAACTAGAGAAAGTTGGGATTGTATGATGGAAGGATTTTACAATCTGTATGACGGGCTTAGAATTAAAAAAGATTTAATGTTTCACAAGGGGGCCATGGCCGGATTTCAATTAGAACATTTAAATCCATCTAGCCGTAAATATATTAATAGTAGACAAGTAAGCACTAGCTAAAATATAAATGAGAAACTAATATGCCAATAAATGAAGAAAAACAACAACTTATTAATGAATTAGGAAAATTATATGAAAAGCTAAAGAAATCCCCTGAAAGAGGTTTTGTTACCAGCCACAAAGAAATAATTGATAAAAAAACGGTCATAACTTACGCTCCTGACAAATCTAGTTTTATAAGTGGTCACGAGACAGAGTGGGAAAATCTCACCCCAACACCGACTGTAAGTGAGCTTATATATGAGTTAAATAAAAATTATGGCTGTGGGCCCGAAACAAGCGACGGAAAGAGACCTTACCAAGTTGCCGGAGAAAAACCAACGCCTTCCAGATGGTATCTTCAAACTACCACACATTTATCTCCAGATGGAAAATATTATATCGTTCCTGTCGTTTATGAAAAGATAATATACAATCCGGCATTGAAAACTTTCTTTGATGATAACGGTAAATTAAGTATCGATACACTAACATCGAACACAACTTTTACAAATTCAGCAAAAATGTGGGCCCTCGAAAAGTTGGGTAGCGATTTAGCCAAAGCCACCACTCAGGAAGATTTGGAAGAAGCCACAAAGATGGCTTTTTTGCCGGTCGATAGCGCGACGGGAACGAGGATACGAGCCGAAGCGTGGCATATAGATCCGCGCCCACCCGAAAGTCAAAATTTATTTTTAAAAATAATGTTTCCCAAGGGATGGGTTGATGCGCTGCCATCCAAAGTAAACCCAGATGTAAATCTTGATAACACTCCTCGTAATGTATTATTAATGGTACGGACGCTCGAAAAAGATTTAAATGACTTACAGTTAGTATTAAAACACTTCGATTATCAAATTTTACAATCGAGAATGCAGCCGATGTTCAATGCCCTTTGCAGCGCTGACAAAATATCTAAAGTATCAGAGCTGCTAAACCGACTATTGCAGTTAAATGGTAAGCCCCCACTAAGTTCAAATTCTGATGCTGCCATTCAGATAGGATTTTCTGAAGCACTAGAATTACAGTATATTGCTTATGCGGAGGTACCAGATTGTTTATGCGATAAAGAGAATATCAATGCGTACATTTTGAAAAAAGGCGTTGAGGAGTTGAAAACCACACCACCTTTTGATTCTGTAACTACCAATGGTTTGCTTTATTATATCCCCGATATCATGAGAAAGTATGCTCCTTATTTGCGAGGTGCCAAGAAAAAACATCTTTTTAGCACTCAAGAATCATGGCTTCGTTTTGTAAAGTCTTATATTACTCCTGAGCCTATCATTGAGCCCAACACTGATCAAACAAAACAAGAATGGCTCGGGGAGCAATTTAGGGCATATTCTGACATTGCTAGTAGCATGAGCAGCATGGCAAAATCAGCGCTATATCCTGGAATTGATCCCACTGCGGTACTTGACCCTCAAGTAAGACAACAACTTTTAGGGATGGCAAACGCGGAAGTTGTCTTTGGCGGCGATGACATTATGCTTAATGCCCTTACATCTGAAGTTTATTCAATGGGAACATTATTTGATAATTTACTCAACAAGGTGCCAGTTTACGAATTAATTAAAATCGCCGCCGTTGCAATTGTAAAATGCTCGGGGGACGACGATTTTAAAAAGAAATTATGTAATATGGCCCTCGCCGCCATGACTTATAGTGAAATTAGAACAGACTTATATCCGTGTTTGCGGGAACAGGGGATGGTTGGAGAAACTGCAGTTGCAAATTTAGAGGCGAAACTAACAGGCAGGACGAGCGATGTCTACAAAAAAATGGCCGCAAGATATCCCGACAAGTTCAAAGGCAAGTTCGATCCCAAAACTGGAAAGTTGAAAGAGGGAATGGGGTCTGTGTATGAAGACGAAGCAAAATTAGCAGAAATGAATGATCTTTATTGCGCCGACGCCTACCTTCAAAAATTGATCGGCCGAGCCCCCAATGATTTTTCTGAAGAGATGTTAGAATGGTTAGAAGAGGCCCAAAGTGACGCAATTTGTGATTGTATTTTATCTGTGTATGGCCCTGCTCAACAAATGCTTGGTTTTGTAGAGAACACCGCGGAAGGGGTTAAAGAAATAGCAGACACTTTTGATATGAATAACGCGCGCGCCATAGAACAACAATCTACTGTTGCCCTTGATCGTTTGTTGCAACCGTTTTATAAGCTAACAGAAGATGGACTTAAAGGTTTCTTTGACCTGATCATGGGCGCCCTCATGGATGCGCTTTTTACTTTAATTTGGGCATCCGTATACGTGGTGTTAAGGCATGTTAAAAACGAAGTGATTGGCAGTCTTATGAAAGATATATGCGGATCGAAGCTGTCAAATCCGTTTTCGCGGGCAAGCATCACAGACATGATACAGAATTCTACTCTGCATGTAGATCATTCATATCATGATATGAAAAAAATGCTGTGGAAGGCCGGCAAGCGGAACGGCCTCAAAGGAATGAGTCTGGAATGGCAGCGCATGTACGAAATGTTTGAAAAATTAGAAAGCAGCTTCACCCCCAGCGAGCTTAAACGGCTTTTTACGACCCCTTGCAGTGACAATTCCGCTGACGATCTTTATGCAAAGGCGCAAGCTGCATTTGTTTCTGATGTTACAATCTCAACGCAATCTCAATCGCCAACGGCCGCCGCCATTCTAGCGATGGGCGACACCATCCCCGAAACTGGAGAAGAAGTTCCTTCTATCACTACTGTGCACAACTTTTTAGCAGAAGTGGGGGAAGAAATTGATGCCACCCTCTGGGAAGATCTTGTGAACAACTGGGAAAGTGTCAAGGCCGGCGTTTTAAATCTTTGTGACCCCAAAGAGTTCAATGTTTTTGCTTCCACTTTAAATGATGATGATATTAAAAAACAAGCAATGAGGAATAGAGACGACTTGCTCGGTGACATCGATAAAATGATGCCTCTACTAGACCCAGATAAAATAGCAGATATGATGCCGCCTCTCTTTTGCGGCCCATGCAAGCCAAACCAAATAAATATGAAGCCCTTAATGCCAAGCCAGACGGATCCTTCACAATTATATTTAGTTGATCGTTTGAATTCAAACATTTATAAAACGATCGATAAAATATTCAACACCAACATAAGCATGTATAAACCGCTTATAACCGGGAACAAAGAATCTCAAGAAGATTTTACAAAGGCTATGATCGACGCCAATCCGAAGGGAATTGCAGTTCCCGATTTGGCAAAAGCGCATGATAACATGGTGAAAGCTTTAGCTGATCATGGCCAAGATAACGGCCCGAAACCTGACGATTTGATAGCGCAAGACCTGTTAAAAGTGCTGGAAACGGCCGTGGGCGTTAATCAAATAGTCAAGGAAAATAATGATAATTTTGCCGGATTTGTATACGACGTCCCCGGAGAAAATCCATATGAAATAAGCATAATGTTTAATTTTTCTCCAGACATGGTAATGCAAGATGGAGTAGCGGTATATCAAAATCAAATAAAATTTATTGTGAAAGATAAGGCAACTGGGCTGGTTACTTTTGAGCACCCGAAAGCGCTGGATCCGACCCCTCTAGCATCGTTCCAAAAGGATGATATAGTTGCCGCGATGCAAAATTATTTTATTAATCAAACTTCTGGAGGCACCTATGAACTGATTGCACAAATAGGAGCAGATACTTTAGCGGACGAGGTGCCTCATATCCTTAATTTAATATTTGAAGACTCGTTGCGCCAAGGTACCGCTAGAGATTTATTTAAGATGAGAATCTTTAATAAAATACCCATGACTGATAAAGAAGCAAAGGATAAATGTAAAATAGGGATTGGGCGAACGCCCATTTTAGACACTGAGGGCCTTAAAAAAGATGTAGAAAAAGCGCAACAAAGTTTAGAATGCGTAGTAAGCATGTTTGCAACCCCAGACGCAGTTCAAATTTCAAATCTTTATGGCCATTATAAATTATTAATTAAGATTTGTATCGTTGAAGAATACTTGAAAAATATCTTTATGTTCGGTTTTGTAAAAATATCAGACATTCTCCAAGCAGATTCTTACATGCGCTTATTAATAGACAACGTAGCTAACGTTGTGGGATCTACAATAGGACAAGAAGGATATGGTAATTTATTAGATTATGCAAACAAAATTGTAAATGGCCGCGAATTACTACAAGAAAATGTTTCTACGGCAATATCAGAAGACCAAATTAAACCAGTAAAAAACTCCGAAGAAAGTTTAAAAATATTAATTTTAGAAGCAGCCGAAGAAATATCTGAAATTTTAGACAGCCGCATACAAAGCATCACAGATCCCGAGTGGCTAGCAAAGTGGGCCGAACACGACACTTTGGGTGAAAATACTATGTATAATAGATTCTTAAAATATGCAGTACTGCTCACGCCAGAATATTGGTCTCCCAATTTGTATCCGGGGTATGTTGCGGACACTACCAAAACCCCTTCTATACACCTAGGCGAAGGACAATCTTGGCCTACTTATAAGAATTCAGAAGATCCCTGGAATGGAGGGCTGTTTTATCAACCATATGTAAAATTAAATCCTCAACTAAAGAGCAAGGCCGACTTTTGGTCAGTTTTTAAAAAGGCGGCGAAGTTGAAAAATATCCAAACACCCGAAAATACATTTTTCGACACCAATGAACCGGCCGAACGCTTCGTGAGTCAACTGATAAAAGACGTAGATGACAACGGCATAGAAGGAAAAGCATTTGAAATGTTTTGGGACCTCTTTTTCGAACCCGAGGAGAAGCCAGACAAGCATGGTGGCTATGGTAAAGCCCCATTTGTTCGCCTAGTTTCATCCTTTAACTACGACGATGGCAAAGGAACTAAATTGGCTGGTCATCCTTATTATTATTGGGATAATGAGTGGCAGGGGGCCCAGGGCGATAGCCAGGCCCCTCATTGGGCTTTCAGAGGCGCGGTTGCAACCGATCAACTAGCTAGCCACCATGCTTTTGGCGCTGCGGGCCCCGATGGGTACATCTCATTCCCGCAGTTTACGCCCGTCAAGTCTTCGAATCAAGATGGCCTCTTTTACAAAAATCGCTTTTTTGATCAACTGGGGATGGTTAAGGAGCTATTTCCGAAGGACACTCCATTTAGTGATGATTGGGCTGGGACAGGCGCCGGGGGAATCGCACCCTCTATCCCCGCCGGCGGGATGTACGTAGCGTCCGGCCAACCCACACCATCCATTATCAGTAAAGCGATATCTCTTGGGGGCCAACTAGGTGAAGAAGGGTTGTTGGGAATCACCTATACTTCCCCACACGATCCCACAGTTGGATTCACGGACTATAGAGGAGTTGGCGCGTTTTGGAGGCTAGTAAGAGACATAATTTTTGATAGTCCTTTTTGGTGGTGGTTCAATCCCAAAGCTGGCCTTCGCCTAAATGCATTATTTCCTATGAACCAGGCAGCTAAATCGGCTCTCAATAAACTAAGCCCGACCTTGAATGCAACATTAGATAATGAGACCATTATCAATGCTCACAATGAAGATAAGGTCCTCTCGTGGGAACCACCAGCAGAACTAAAGGATATGTATAGTGTTAATGAATATTTTTGCATCCCATTAGATCACGCCGAGCGCGACTTGCAAACCCTGCTCGGTACGGTACATGACAAGAGCACCGATGATGTTAATTATGTCAAGGGCTCCTTGGGCGCGCTTTCAAAAGCCGCAGGTCTTCAATATTCCACCGAGGACGGCCGAAAATTTATGCACTCATCCCTTAAGCATGAGCTATCACCAGATCCAAAAGTTTTGAATGAATTATTTCCCGTCAAGGACATGGCCACTTTAGCGGCGCTAACATATCGTTTTTATATGATATCCTCTTTTCCTTTTTTAAATGATTTGTTTAGCCCAACAAAAGATACATTAAATAGGTGCATTGCTCAAATGGTTGCGTCTGTGCATGGAGATTATGAATATATAGATTCATTTGCAGCGCAAATGGATCCTGGGGGGCCATCACCATCCGACCCTTCACCCGGAGAGTTGATAGAAAAATTCATGCTAATGGTAGTTCAAGCCGGCGCCAACATGGTAGATAAAACATGGACAACCCCCTGGTTTATGCCGGGCCCCCTAACTCCGATTGGCATACTCGCCAAAATTTTAGCCAGCAAAGAAAGAGACACAGACGGCGGCGCCGACAAAAGCCTTACTGAACAAGAAGATCCATGCGCTGCCGACCCCGAAGGCTCATCGATGCCCGAAGACGCTGACGCGGCCAAAGCAGCCGAGGAAGCGGCCTATGCTGCGGCTCATGTAGAAAAAGAAGGATACTCCGCAAAATCAGAATTGGCGTGCGACGATCCACCAACAGCTGAGACCCGATATTGGTATATTACATTCTCGAATACGGGCGATTCAGTCTATACAGATATTGGATCTGAGAAACGTCTTTACATTCCTGGATCCAACACACCATTATGGTTGACTAACAATGAGACGTCCAACGCATTTGGATATCCTTCCTGGTACAACTGGGATTATCCCGGTCTAAATAAAAGCGAACTGTGGCCCCTGGAGCCCATGGATGGGTGGTCCGTAGACACCACATTTTCATCCAAGTGCTATTCCAATTTCGGCATAATCCCAATCAGAGGAGTCTATGGACACAACGTGGCAGGAGCGGGCCCGAATTCGAGCCACCCTTACGATGTAGCGCGCGACGAAAACGGCATGCCCGCATTCGCATTCGGATCGAAGATCATGGAACTTCCGTTTTCATACTCTCTACGAGACCGAGTTTATTTTAGCCTGCGCGCTTGCGGAAAGAATTTCGGCGTCAGCCGCGCGGTGAGTGACGCAAAGGCCGCAATTGTAATAAGCTTTAAGGGAGACACGATTCAGAGACCTCAAGGATCTTTAGTAGAACATCTGGGGCTATCGGTTGGTTATGTTGATGGTGAAGAATGGCCAGAGCACCTGCATACAGGCGCGGATGATCTTGGCTATCCAATTGCATGGGTGCCGACGGTGTCAGAGTCGGAGTCTTCTTAAAATTTACAGAGCAGAAAGAGAAGAAATATTTGGTTTAATAGCTAATTATTAAAAAGGAATATAAAATATGGCAGTCGGTTATTCTCCAAGCTTACCTTTACAACCTGATCCTACTGATGGATTTTATAAATTAACTAAAAGCTTAGGAGAGGTCACACAACAAAATTTAAAAATGCTTATTCTCACAGCACCAGGAGAGCGCATAATGCATCCGGATTTTGGCGTCGGTGCTCGAAATTACTTATTTGAGCACGAAGAGGACGCTTATCAAAGCTTGAGAGTCGAGATAGTTGACCAAGTGCGAAAATATATACCCTATATTGAAGTTATTGATGTCGTTCTTTACAATGTCAATCTGGATGAAACTCAAATATATGTAGACCGAGATAGCCAGGCCATGGGCCTCCAAGTTGTATATTATATGCCGAATTTAGGACTGAATGATACTTTAAGAATAGTCATTTCTAACAAGTTTGATTAAAAAGGAAAGCTAAAGAATGCCCAAGATAAAACCAGCCATAGATTATACAAGTCGAGATTTCGAGTCTATTCGGGCAGATCTTGAATCATACGCAAGGAGATACTACCCCGATAATTTTAAAGATTTTACAGAAGCATCTTTTGGCTCTTTGATGTTAGACACTGTTTCTTACGTTGGAGATATGCTGTCTTTCTATGTAGACTACCAGGCCAATGAATCATATTTGTCTACTGCGATAGAGTTCGATAATGTATTAAAACTTAGCAAAGAGCTGGGCTATAAATATAGGCCCTACCCGTCTTCTTTCGGAATATGCAATTTTTATGTAACGATCCCGGCAGAAACAAATTTCCCTGCTCCGGACGATAATTATAAGCCGATTTTGAAAAAGGGATCTACTTTTAGATCCATTGGAAATATTATGTTTACTCTTCTAGAGGACGTAAATTTTGCAAAAACAACCAACCCAGTTGTGTTGGCCGCGCAAAATGGAGATACAGGGGCCCCAATTTCTTACGCAGTCCGATCCTCGGGCCAAGTTGTTTCTGGCGAGTTGGCCGTCAAAGAAGTTTCAATTGGAGAATTTCAAAAATTCTTAAGGATTGGCATAAGAGGGCAAAATATTAGTGAAATAGTATCTGTTTTTGATGATAATGGAAATCAATTTTTTGAAGTTGACTACCTTACACAAAATATAATACACGTCCCCGTTTTAAATAAAGGCGACGGCTCAAACACTGTTCCGTATATATTGAAGCCGGTCGCAGTTTCGCGGCGCTTCATGGTAGAAAACACGCCCGATGGAATATTTTTACAATTTGGGTATGGGAGCGAAGAGACGCCGATCTCACTCAAAGATCCTTCTGAGGTGGTATTGCAGTTGCACGGAAAAGATTATACTTCGGACACTTCCTTCGACCCATCCATATTGAACGAAACCGATAAATTGGGCGTCGTCCCGGCGAATACTATTCTGACAATAGTTTATAGGGTAAACACAAATGAAAACACCAACACAGCGGCCAATACAGTTACGAGAGTCGACCGCGCGGATTTCCAATTTAGCTCACCAGAAACTTTAAGCACGACCAAACAGAACGAAGTAATTAATAGTTTATCTGTTTTGAATGAAGACCCCATTGTTGGAGATGTTACTTCGGTGTCATCAGATGAAGTTAAAATGCGCGCCCTAGGAAATTTTGCGGCTCAATATCGAGCAGTGACAAAACAAGATTATATTAGTATCGCCTATAACATGCCTTCGAAGTACGGAAAATTCAAAAGGTGTGCGATAGAGCTAGATTCGGACTCCTACAATCAGCGAAATTTAAATTTGTATGTCATCTCCGAAAACACAGACGGTAATTTAATTGTAAGCAACCAAGGCCTAAAAAATAATTTAAAGACATGGCTAGACCAATATAAAATGATTAACGACACTGTGGACATATTAGATGCTAAAATCGCCAATGTGGGTATTGAATTTAAAGCACTAGCATTCCCGGGAGTGAATAAATATGATCTTCTCAACGAGGCCTCAAGCGTTTTGCAGACAGTGTTTGATAAAACTTTTTATATAGGCGAGCCACTGCTAATAACAGACGTGTACCAAACTTTAAAATCCGTACCAGACTTAATGGATGTCATCGATGTTGATATCGTGGTAAAACACGGCGCCGCATATGCGGACTCACCAATTAACATCGAAGAAGCAATGTCCGCAGATGGAAGATACGTTATTCCACCAGTAGATACTATTTTTGAAATAAAATTTCCCAATTCGGATATAGTGGGGACAATACTCTAATGGCTATAAAAAGATACACAGCGAACGCAGACACGACAATAACCAACGCTTACAAGGCGAACCTAATGACACGCGGAACTGGCTCAAATATGGGGCAGTCGGACATTCTTGAGGTTTTTTCAATTTTTGCGCAAGCTAGCAAGACTTCTTCAGAGCTGGAAAGAATTTTGATTAAATTTCCTGCAACGGGAACAAGCGCAGGCTATATTTCTTACGACAGAAAACAAGGGAATATTCCGGCATCCGGAAGCGTTTCATTTTATTTAAGAATGTTTAATGCAAAACATTCACAGACCACCCCTAAAAGTTTCAATTTAATTATTTCTCCGGTATCCCAATCCTGGGATGAGGGTCTTGGCCTAGACATGGAAGATTACTCAGACACCGGCGCCGCAAATTGGATCAACGCAACAGACACTAAAATCCAAGCTAGCGCTTCGATCACTGTGAGGGCAAACACAGCGGCAAACACTATTACTTTAACTGGATCTAGTTCGAATTATTTATTTACTTCCATAGATGATTCCACCCCAGCACCCAATTATTTTCACATTGGCGCGGATACGGATGCTTGCGCTACTAATATAAAAACAATAATTGATGCGTCTGCAAGTTCCGATTTCAGCGCCTCGGTAAGTTCCGCGGTCGTTACTATATACGCCGCTACTGCCGGAACCACCGCGAATTCGAACTCTTTGTCTTCAAGCGCCGCCACGGTTTTTGACGTAACAGGAAGTAGTAGTACCACTAATAGTGGGCTAAGCGGGACTTTCGCCGGCGGCCTAGTTGCAACCCCTTGGACAACGGAAGGAGGCGATTATTTAACAGACACCTCCTCTTCTTTTACTGCATCCTTTGATTCTGGATTTGAAGATATAGAACTGGACATCACAACACTAGTAGAGCAATGGATTAATAGTACAGGAAATACTTTAGGATCAAAATCAAATTATGGAATAGGGATTAAGTTGTCACCTACAGAAGAAGACGCGTCCGACTCTTACTACACTAAAATGTTTTTTGCCAGAGGTTCTCAATTTTTCTTTAAGAGGCCCTATATTGAGGCTCGTTGGGATTCTTCTAAAAAAGATGACCGAGGAAGTTTTTATTATAGTAGCTCGCTGGCACCTGCGGCCGATAATTTGAATACAATTTATCTTTATAATTATGTGAGGGGCCAACTCAAGAATATTCCCGCGATTGGGACAGGAGGCATTTTTGTGAGCATCTACTCTGGATCGGCTACAAATTCGGGCCCGTCAGGATCAAAGCTCGCATTGAGTGCCGGTGGCGGCGTCGCTAGCGCCGCAGACTCCAACGCAACAGGCAGTTATGTCTCAACCGGAATATACTCAGCTTCGTTCGCCTTCACGGGATCTACTTCTTTAAGCGGAGTGTTTGATGTATGGCATAGCGGTTCAGTTCAATATTTTACAGGCACCATAAATCCTAAAAGCTTAACTCAAGGATGGCCCGGCCAAGCCTTTAACCCTAATCAACAATATGTTTCCAAGATTTCAAATTTAAAACCGGTTTATTCAAACGCAAATACCACTGCGCGCTTTAGATTATACACTCGCAAAAAAGATTGGAGCCCCAACATCTACACAGTAGCTTCCGTAGCAGCCCCAATCGATTTGGTTGAAGATGCTTATTATAGAGTATATCGCATCAATGATGGTTTGGATGTTATTTCATATGGAACGGGCAGTGATAATTCTACGCGGCTATCGTTTGATACTTCCGGCAGCTATTTTGATCTAGACATATCGCTCCTAGAAACGGACAATACATATGCGATTAAATTTGTTTATTATCTCAATAATCAGTATTCAGAACAATCCGAGGAATTTAAATTTAAAGTAGAGAGCGTATGAGCACAGATTATAAAAAGTTATTTGGTCACAAAGACATCATTTTAACAAACGCTGATAGAGAAAAACTAGGCTCCGAGGTGGAATCTGTCGCGTACATGACAGAACATCTTAATAAAAAGAACCGATTTATTCCTCCAGTTGACTTTTCCAAGCCCAAACAATTTGCTCGGTTCGGCTCAGCCGAAAAATATTATTTAGATGCGATTGACCGGATTTATCAAACTTATCCTTATGATGGCTCTTTAAGGGAGCGCATTCAATGGGAATTAAGTTCATCCTATTTAGATCTGCATATTTTTGAAAACGGCTACCCACGAACCAATGGTTACGTTATACTTTCGGCCGAAGGCTGGGGCACTCAAATAGCAACTGCAAATGGTTATGGCGCACCCGCAACATCTTCTTATGAGTATATTTTTACAAAAGGAGGGCCCAACACTTCTGGCCGCGCGCTAGGAAAAGGCATCGATGATACATCTGGTAATTATAAAAGTGGCTACGCAAACTTATGGGATCCCGTTAAAAATAGAGAATCAAATCTTAAAATTGGAGGAACCACCGGCAATACGGTTGAATTCTGGCTGAAGAAAGACCAATTTTTGGGCTCTTCTTTGACCAATCAAGAAGTGCTTTTTGACTTATATACGAGCGCCTTTATTTCTTCTAGCGTGAGCTATGGGCGCCTAACCATTGAAATGTCTTCATCAGAAAGCGCAAGCCCTTTTAGAGTTACATATATGTCTGGTACCGCCGGCCTTTCGAATGTCGTAGTTGGAAGCGATTTAGCAAATTCATCTGTTGCTGACGGCGCGTGGCATCACTATGCTTTTACTTTTAAGAACACTGGAAGCAGCGTTGAAGTCAATCTGTTTGTTGACGGAAACTGCAACCAAACAATAGTCACAGGCTCTTCAATAAGTTATGTTAGTGGCAACATAAATTCCACTATTGGGTCGCTCGCAGCTGCGCCATCTGGTACTGTGCAACCAACGCTAGGCTGGGGTAAATTATCCGGCTCTTTAGATGAATTTAGATTTTGGAAAACGAAGCGCACATCCCAGCAGATTGGTAGATATTATATTGAGGCCATCGGAGGGGGCACTAATACCGATACGGCGAATACCGACTTGGGGGTCTATTATAAATTTAACGCCGGTATCACTTCAACTGCATCGGTTGACAAAGCGATTTTAGATTATTCTGGCAGGATTAGTAATGGTAGTTTTACAGGATATAACTCTTCGGCGCGCAGCACCGGATCCGCTCTTGTCGATTCAGGGAAAGTCACAAAAGAATTTAAAGATCCAATTCTTTATAGCTTCCATCCGGACGTCGCCTCTTTTAGAGAGACGAAAAAAGACGAAGGCCGCGTATATGATTATTCAAACAACGCGTCCATTTATCATACATTGCCGGCTTGGATTATAGAAGAGGACGAAGTCAGAGAGTATTCTCCGCTAAGAAATCTTACTCAAATTGTCGGAAGTTATTTTGACTCTCTCGCTAGCCAAATCGCCGCGGTACCCAAATTAAAGCATAAAAGTTATTTAAGCTCAAGTTATAAGCCCTATCCATTTTCAGACAGGCTTCTCGAATCAGTTGGGTTTACATATTTTCCAGAACTATTTTCTGATGCGACAGCATTGGAGCAGTTTAAAAATAGAGATGATAAATTACTTTTTGCACAAAAACTATACGATGTAAAAAATCGCATTTATCAAAACATATACAATAATATTGTCTACATTTACAAAACGAAAGGCACAGAAAAGTCTTTTAGAAATCTTATTCGATGCTTTGGTGTAGATGAAGAGATCTATAAAATTAATTTATATGGCAACCGCGTAACTTATGAATTAAAAGACAACTATTCATCTGTCGCAGAGTTCAAAAAATATGTTAATTTTGTATTAACTGGCACGCAAGAAGCAACAGTTTTTCCATACTCTTCCAGCGCCAATACCAATTCTACATCTTTTATTTCTGGCACCAACCCGGAAAGTTCGTATATGGGGTTTACCACAGAAACAGAAGTTGCGTTTCCCAGGCGACACACTCTCGCCGAAGTCAACACCATAGTACAATCCGAGGCCGGAACAAGCAAATCTTTTAGAGAATATTCGGCTTTTAAAACGGCGTCCCTCTTCGGGATACATCAAGTCGACGGCACTACCGAAAACGATCTAACATGGGCATCCAATGATTATGCAAATTTTCAGGTCTATGCAGTTAGAGAACATGACCATTCACAACGATGTTATTTCAAATTGACAGGAGTTGGTGCAACTGTAATACCAACACTGACAAGTAGCTATTTTGATGAAGTATTTGATGATACGCGTTGGACTTTTTCTGTGGCGGTCAAGCCCAATATTTATCCATCGGCGGATCTTCCGTCTGCAAGCAGCACCAACGTTACATCAACTGGCTACCAAATAGAATTTTATGGAGTAGAAAAAGTATTAGATACCATTAAAAATGAATTTTTCTTAACATCTACTATCAGCGCCACAGATGGTAAAAGATTTCTTAATAATCCAAAAAGTGTTTATATTGGAGCCCATCGAACTAACTTTTCCGGGTCGCTCCAAGAAAAGTCTGATGGGAACATTTCGTCCACTAAAGTTTGGTTAATGCCGCTCGCCACCGGTACCATACAGCAACATGCACAAGACGTTAAAAATTATGGGGTGCCAAGCCCATATAGAAGCGCATATTTATACCAAACTTCTATGACTGGAACTCGGATCCCTGAGATACATACCTTAGTATTAAACTGGACTTTTGATACAGTAACAGGATCAGATTCGAGCGGAGAATTTCTTGGCCAAGACTTCTCTTCGGGCTCGACAAGCTTACAAAATCGATATAATTGGTTTGGTAACATTGTGGGCAAACAATACTTGCCAAAGGGATATAATTTCCCGACCAGCTTTTCTAGCTCAATTAACAAAAAATACGTATATTCTGCAAAAAAACAATTACCAGAATTTATCAATAGTTCAAATATGGTAAATATTTTATCTGATGATGATATTGCTTTTAATAAGGCTGATCTACTGCGGCCCACAAATTACTATTTGTATATAGAAAAAAGCATGTACCAAACCATTTCCGAAGAGATGGTGAGAATGTTTTCTTCAATCAAAGACTTTAGCAATTTAGTTGGAGAGCCAGTAAACAAATATCGTGGTAGATACAAGCGAATGGAAAAACTCCGGCAACTCTTTTTCGAAAGGGTTGGCAACACTCCAGATTTAGATAAATATATTGAATTTTACAAATGGGTTGACCAAACTTTAGATGTGCTGCTTGGTTATTTAGTTCCAGCTTCGGCGGACATTAGCGATCAGCACGGTAGTAATATTCGAACTTTGGTAGAAAGCCACATCTTAGAAAGAAATAAATATAAATGGCAGTTCCCCACGATAGAAGATAAAACGCCAACCCCCGAAGGAAACATTCTCGGAATTAACGAACTTCTTTATGATTGGGAGTATGGGCATCCCCCCCTCGATCTTTTCAATTCGAAAAGTATCGCCTTTAATGGAGTTAATTCCGAGTGCCAACTCACGGTTGATGATGCAGCTAGCCTCAGTTTTGGCGCAGATGGAACAGCGGCAAATGAGCCTTCTTTCACATTTTCTTCTTGGATAAATATGACAGACGCGTCTAGATTTTATATTCTAGGCAAAAGAAATACTTCAACATCGGAGTCTGAATATGTTTGGTATGTAGATGCTTCGGACAAACTAATCCTTCTTATCAACGACACCAACACCACTAATTTTATAGCAAATGCAGCCGATGCCGCAGTAACGAGTTATGAAGGCCAATGGATTCACGTATGTACAACATACGATGGGTCCGGTACCGGCGCCGGGATAAAAATGTACATTAATGGCTCAGCGGTTGCGATGTCTACGCCCAGCACTGGAGGTTCGTACACCGCTATGGACAACACCAACGCAAAGTTTTTCATTGGACGTTCGGCCGAAAATACTGCTAATCTTGTCGCAGAGGGCCTTATTGATGAGACTGCTATTTTTAATAAAAAGCTATCATCAACTGAAGTTTCGGAACTTTATCGGTCAGGGCATACATGGGATTTAAATAACTTCTTTTCGGCTAAAGATAGTTTAGTTTCATGGTGGAGAATGGGCGATAAAGCCACTGGGACATCTCCAGACTATACAATCCCTGATCAAACTGGTGACAATCCTGGTACAATGGCCACTTTTGCAGGGAGTGCAGTCAGTGGAGTATCTACAGATAGTGCGCCGTCTGTTAGGGGCGCCACAAATACAAGATGCCTTTGGTGGGGCCAGAGAGCAGAAAGAGATGCTCTAATTATTTCTTCAAGTGTTCCGGGCGTTAATTCTGATAAACAAGCAATGCTAGATTCTATTAACAACGAAACAAATGCTAGCAATTATACGCTTTATGATAGTGCAACTAGTGCGGCTTATTCAGGGTCTACATTTGTAATTCGCCGCCTAGGCAAGCCTTATAAATTTAAAGTCGACGAGGCCCGCGTGACCAAAGGCGGTACAAATTATTATCCCAACAAAAAAGTAGATATTATTCGTACGGAAACTAATTTAGAGACTTCTACGAATTTCCTTGCGGCCGCAGCCTCAAATGTAGAATCTTTTAAAGACTGCAATGATGAGCTTGACTTGTTCACGAAACGCAAATCTTCATTTAGCGCTCTTTTAAGAAGTGAGCTAACAACAGCTACAGACAAAAACTATTTCAATGCAAAGGGGGCCCTATTTACGCCATTTAGTATATATAGCGCCTCCATCGTTGGCGGCTATAACGACACAATTTCTAACGATTTTAAGACTTCAGTAGATATTACTAACTTACACGAAGATACTTATGGAACTTTATACGGCGTCCCAGTGCAAGGACCATTCACAGACAAATATGTCGGAGGTCTTCAGTATAGACATGTCGCCTTAACTGTTGACCCAACCCAAACCGGCTCTGATAATCGCCCCGAAGGGTGGTCTTTATCGTTTAATAACAATATCTTAACGATGTCTGGGCCTGCAGTCGGAGTTGAAGGAAGTCGCCCGAAGGCCACGCGCCTTAGAGATGAAACCGCAAAACGTCCCGTAAATATTAGAAATATTCAACAAACAACAGGATCTACAATAATTGGTAATTATACCAAAGATTACGATTTATTGATGATTGGCGGCCGCGCAATCAATAACCGATTTTTCGTAAAGAACGACGGTGTTTCCGCAAGCTCTGTAAACTCTCAAATTGTAAGTGGCGTTTTAGATTATGATTTACCAGGCGCGGCCCAATCAGAAAGAGAAAGACAAAATGTGGTTATAAATGGTTTAACTTCGTCCGCGCGCAATGATTATATTATTGTCAATAGATTCTCTGCGCCTGGAGATCCATCAACAATGGGATTTGCTTACTTAGATATCGAAGCACAAGAGTACTCGATTTACAATTCTTTGCCATGGCGCAATTTGATCGTGCGCGATGGTCTTCAAGAATTGTATACAGATTATGCAAAACAGTTTGGATATTTTAGCGACACACAAAATTCTGCTAGCTATGCTTTGGCTGGAGTAACTTACCCCGGAACAAGCGGATCTGTAAATGCATTAGATTATGCCGGGAGCGCGTCTTATCATAAAGTTAATAGAAATCCGCGGAGGACACCTAGATATGCCGACGCAACAACAACCAGTAGTTATGTAGAAGACACCATTTATGATAATTGGCACGTACAACACCAGATTCCACAAACTGATTTGCAGTATGCTTGGATTACAGCCAGCGTAATCGCGGGCTACACTGGATCAGCATATTACGGCTTTGAACAGCCAGATTTTAGCAATGCAAGCTTAGCTTCTACTGATATTACATTTTGTAGCTCTAGTGATTTTGGAAGCTATATGTATAATCCCACTTTTCGAGGGTGGGGCGGCACTTTTTTGGCCGTGGGCTCTCAAGGGTTTATTCCCACGGATTTTGTCGGAATAAACGCTAATATTTACGAACCCTTGACAGCTTCTTCAAACACTCTTGGATTTCCGGCCGGCGTGCGCCTTGTTTCGACCACTACCGGTGAAGCGGGGTATATTGCCGGAGACGACTCTTTAGTTGACGGCGCAATCAACACCACTTTGCAGCTTGGCGCCGAAGCTTTTAATGCCCTTATTCTCCACCGACAAGGCCCGTACGGATGGCCTTCTTGGAAGCAGATTAGAGGAGCATCTCATCCCGTTATCCGAGTACACAGAAAAGAAAACAGACAATCGTTTTTAAAAGAGAGAACAATAGAAATGTCCAATGGGCTGACAGGAGTTGAAAAGACTTTAGTTTCTCAAATTGAGCCTCCTGTTACTTCAAAATTTAAGCCCATGATCCATAAGCTAAGCGTCAAAACAAACAAAGAAGGCGGTACCGCTAAGTCAATTGTTCACCACACATATGGCAATGAAAAATCTTATTTTACTCAAAAAGTTTTAGGCTCTATAGACCTAAACAGGTCAAATTGTGTATACATCAGAACCGAGGGAAGTGACGTCGGCCAAACGATTAATCAAGCGCAGGCGCACAAAAATTTAATGTATAATTCTTTAAACAATTTTATTATTAATCCCTCCTTTAAAAACAACGAAGCTAACCCAATTAATAAATTTGTTTCTCTGACTATAGACGAAAGAATTTATCCTCGCGAACATTATACTTATTTAAGCGGCACTCGCCAACGCACCAACTTTGCGAATAATTTTTGGCGAGACACAAGAAATGCACGAGACACGGGGCTTCAAACGTCACGACCAAACTCGCAGAATTATACGGTTTCTCAAAGTATGTGGTCACTAGATTGCCGCTCAATAACTGATCAACCGCCAATTCCAAATTCTTCAAATTTTACACCCGGCGGCGGCATAGAAGGAGAATTACAAAATGGATATAGTTTGTTCTTTTCTGCTACAGCCTCCCCCTACCCAGCTGCAACATATAATCGCCGCGTTCCTGAGAGTGCGTCAGAAGGAATAGTATACGCTGGAGATACTTTATGGGAAACAAACACGCAAGCAGGCATAGATCCATTTTATAATACTTATGCTGACTATGTTGAAGACCTGAAAAGGATTGGAAAAGATTATGGGGTTATCCCGGAATTTAGAATCAGCGAACATATGGATTATTATGTTAATGACAATTTTGGAGATTTCAATCCAAATTCAACGTCCAACCCGGGCTACCTCACGTTAACGGGGTCAATACCTTCTAGCAGCAATGATGCATCTTTTTATACAGTTTATAGTCATAGCGATTTTATGAAGCATTTTAGAATGGTGCGTGACGATTATGCAAACACTGCCGTTCCTTCTGAGATGATACTTGAGTGCAAAGGGCTGAAAAAATTCTTGCCCTATGATGGCTTTTATCCCTCGGAAAGAACGAAACAGCTAGCTCAATTGTTTAGCCAATCATATGGTTCGACTACAGAGTATTCTGGCACTGCCACCGGTCGAAGCCGCTGGCGCACAATGATGGCGCCAGTCTTCGCTCCAGGCATTTTATATAATTCAATTAAATCCGGCATCGCCGTCGATTACCCAATTAATAGTACTTCTGGAACGATGCACATTACTGGGTCTTCTGTTAACGGCACGACAGATAGCGGAGATGCGCGCCTTACTGGCGCGTTTGATCACAGAGTGTCATTTGAAGCGCTAGCTAGTCCTGAGAACTTTTTGGATGGGCTCACGGTTTTAGATATGGAACCACACCCGCGCGCAAATTATAACAATACCGGGACTTTTGGGGGCGCCTCTAATAATCTATTCAAATATGCAATGAATAATTTTTTGGCAGAAGTTCCAACCTTTTTCCTTAAACAACAACAGAATCCCCCCAGCAACAAAATGCCTTATTTACAGTCTGCCGCTTTTCCAGACGGAAATGTAGAAGGGCTGAAGGCCGGCCAAACTTATAAAATGAGAATTGTTTTGACCGATGGAAAAGTAGCGTCTCAAGAGGCTTTAGATTGGATGGCTCCCCCCGATAGCTCTCCGTCATTTATTTACAATCCTCCTCTTTGTACAATGTATAATCGTTCGTTTGATACTTCTAGTTTGACCGGGTATGAAGAAAGATTCGTAGGCGACAGCAGCTCTATATTGGCTTATGGGTCTTCTTTTGGGCCTCCCTGCGCAGCTTCTTCTTCGCTTGGTTACGAAGCCAGCTTCGAGCCCTACACGCCACCAAGTTATAATGGCTATAGTCATATTGATATTGAATTTACTCCCGAGATCGACGGAAACGTGGAGCTGTCTGATATGCTGTCGCAAGTCCGCGCCAGCGCCAGCTTCTTTCGCGAGTGCACACGCCGCGGCTTCGCAGATTCTACCACCGGCTTTCATGCTATGCAGCTATCAGAATCGCTAAATTGGACCACAAAACGGACTTTCGAGGGAGGCGATCAAGCTTGGTGCATACAGCCAAAATGGATGAGCCCTCTTTTGGACTTTAATAACTCTGATATCACATTGCCCGAAGGAGGTGGAAGCGGCGCAGTGGCGAAGGGAATGTGGCATCAATATGGATCAATGCCGGCCCCGTCCGCGATGACTTTAAAAGTTATGGACGTCCCAGGCGTACACCCAAAACTTTCGTTAAGAAAGATTTTGAAATTTACTGGAGGATCGTTTACAAGCGGAGATACTATACAGTTGTCTCGCCTCAACCCGGCCGGTAAAACCATTTCAGAAGCCATTGTGGCAATTCCATTTTTTGAAGATCACAATGGGAAAAGAGAATATTTTAACATTCCACAAGGGACGATTTGGAAGGCGCTACGAGGGAAAGGGGACTCCGTTCTCCAGCAAGGATCGTTTCCTGAAAGTTTTGATCCAGTTGGAAAAACCGCAGACGAACTCGACGCGGCCACATGTCTCATGGAGAGCATAGTGGATCCCGAAAACGAATACTCTGGTGAAAAATGTGTAATGAAGATGTGGGAAGTGGGCTACAAGTGGTTCGAAAATAATTTCCTAACCAAGGAAGAGCAGCCCCACCCAACAGAAAGTGTTATGAACATGGTTCAAAAAATGAAAAAATACGTATTTCCACCGGAATTTGATTTTCTAACCTACCCACACCTTGATGAAAAGACGGGCAAGCATATTAGCGGCGTCGCTCCTATGGCCATGGCCATCTTTGAATTCTCGACACAATTAACTAAACAAGACTTGGCTAATATATGGCAAGGGCTTCCCCCCGAAAAGACCACGAGCAATAAATCTGGTCAAGGATACACAGTTATGGGGTCAGAGGCAAGGATTTCTATCGACCTTACTGGTAAACAGTACAACTCCGCCGACAACTTGACGGTGGAAGGGTTCAGTTTATTAAATGAATGGCCCACCGTTAATAACACGCCTGGTCCGTTCCCAAGCAATATTCAATGGCTCGTATTTAAAGTCAAGCAAAAGGCGCAAACAAATTATTATAATTTATTGTGTGACGTACCCGATGCGCCCCAGTATGGTACATCAGGACCCGGAAACGGCATTCCTGAATATAGCTTTAATTGGCCATATGATTTCTTTTCTCTGGTTGAGTTGGCCAAAATAGATTCGGCGTATAAGTTTACAGAAGAAGAAACTACGCCACGTTTACCAGAGCCGCCAGTGGAAGACATCGTAGACCGCGCCGATCCAGCCAGAATAAAAGATAGAGGATCCCACGCTCGCCTAGATACGGATCCACTTCCACGCGATCTAAGCGGTATTTCTAGAAATCTAGGGGACACACGAACACTTCAGGGTCAATCGCTGGGAGACCGCCAAGGCGGCCGCGGCTCGGGCGACAAACACAAAGGGGGACGTTGATAAATGAAATTTTTAGATCCCAAAGAGCAGGTAATTGATTTGCAGTTAACGTCACACGGAAGATATTTATTGTCTATCGGAAAGTTCAATCCAGCCACATATGCATTTTTTGACGATGATATTATTTATGACCACCAGTTTGCGCAAAGCGGATCGAGTGCGGTGAAAGAATTACAAAACGAAACCGAAGGCCGCATTCAAGAAAATACACCTCGGCTAGGTGCCCAAAGGCTTTATAGGGGCTCTGAACTTGGAATATTTACTACGAATCCAAATTTGGTTTATAATTTGATGCCCGGTATAACAGCCGACGAAACTTGGTACGAAGTTGGGCTAACACAAACTCCTGACAAATCTTATATCATGTCTGAGCCAATTGGTAATTCTGCTTACAATTCAAAAAACGTTGCAGCGTGGTCCGTTGGGTTTTATAAAGCTCCTCTTTTGGCCGCTAGCTCAAGCATTACTTGGAGTGGATCCGCCAATGACATACCCACGGCTTTTATTCCGCAACTATCTTGCTCAGTAAACTATTATATCGACACCTATACCAAAGATTTAGAAATACAAAATAGTTATGGATCCTGGGAAAGCATAAAAAACCCAGGCACAGATGTTGGCGAAAGAGAAGACATTCACAATATAAACAGGCCGATCATGTTTCCAGATGATACCTACATAATCTATAAAGATGATTTTGCTTTTTTGCAGGTAGAGGAAGCCAATACTGAATTTTTAAAAGACAATTTTGAAGTAGAGGCATATGAAATAAAAAAAGTCTATGACGAGAAAGAGAATAAATATGGAGAGGTTTTAAAACAATTATACTTTGGAGGAGAAAAAGTTAAAGATGAAGATCGGGTAGATTATTATTTTGATGTCGAGATTGATTTTGAAATAAACGAGGAAGAGTACTGTAGTTTAAGCAAAGCTACCCAAAATAAAGTCAAAAATATTTATGTTGATAGAATATTTAATTGTGAAGAGAGAAAAGAGATATTACATTCATTGAATATTTATGAGACTGGAGAAAATGACCCGCCGGAGGATATCTGCGAATGAGTTATGAATGGAACGGACTGCTTGATTCGGCATTGCCAAATGTTTATATTAATAGAATTACTTTAGAACAAAAGAATTTAAAGCCACTTTCTAACAATCCATATGATATAACACCGCACATTGATCAAAGTAAGCTTCCGACAATCGAAGGCTCGCCGACACCAAGCTTAACTCCAACAGCCGGCGGCAGCCAAGAAACATTAAAGGTTGTATTTGATACCTTTTTAGAATTTCCTAATTTAAGTGATGATGATTTTTTTAGTCTAGAGAGTCTCAAAGATCATTTAAATATTAAAGTATTGCTTTTCGGCCCTAATGGAAAAAGTGCGTACGATTTCTTAAATGGCCCCAATTCACTGAAAATGAAATATCTCACAAATGATTTTTGGATGGGCCAGTTTTTTCAGGGATACACCGATATAGATGTTGAAACATCTGATTACGTGTATAAATCGTTTCCCATGGCCAGCATGGCCAACCTATTTAATGAAATTAAAGATGGCCACGAGACCGCAACCCTTAAGCATGTTAAGCAGAAATATTCAAAAACTTTACCAGATGGGACCACAGTTTATAAAATTCCCATGAGGCTGGAACTAGAATATAATAATTCTTTTCCTCCGTCTTTATTTGCATTGGTTTATTGTGCGCTTGATGTGGAGGCACTAGATTTAGAATCTTATGGTGCCACCGCCGCGCAAGCAGACGACGCGACAGAAAGCGCAACAGGCCGCATAGCAAGTGAAGTAATTATCCAAAATAGCAAAATCCAAGACAAAGGAATGATGTTTTTTGTTTCGAACGATCAGAGCGTCCCAGACAATGATGATCTCTCGATGGCGCGCAATGCCGCATTTAATAATCTAAAGGGGCAACTTTGGTTTGGAGGAGTCCACAGAATGGCGACGTATGATCCACCCCGTTATATGGCAGGAAACAGTCATGACGCCGGCATGCATCCTTTTTTAGATTATGTTGTTGTAGCCAACAGGCGTATACAAGATTTTAGAACGATAAATGTAATGCAAAAGAAACTCATGAATTTGAACCCTATCACCGAATTGGTGTTCGGTGGGAATTATACGGACTTGCGATCAAACACTGCGGCAAAGTCGTTCGACGACCCGGCTCTGTTTTCTAATCTTATATCGTCAGTTAATCAAAAGGGCTTTGTAAAATTATTTTTTAGTATTGATATGGGAAAATTAATTAGAAAACATTGTGATATCCCTGCACTATTGGACAAAGCGGCCATTTTTCCTGATGGCGGCCCTTTAAGTGTGCTACTTTCACCACAAAATTTGAAACCACTTTCTTTTAGAGTTTTCCGAGAACGCATTGATGTCCCAAACAGCGTCGCAAACCAGGAGGCCGACAGAAAATTAATTTATGACAAATATCCACAATATTATTTTTTCGATGAGGCCACCGCAGAATATAAGCATGAAGCACCAGCCAAAAAAGCAGTACTTTCTTCTCTAGTTCCGGTCCAGTTGGACGCTGGGAAGCCAAATTTTAATGGATCTGTGAAGCACTATTCTTTAACAGACTACAGCATTGACAAAAGCGAAGGAGGCAAGTATCGATATTCGGTTGAGGTTGAAGTGGCCGACCCCACAGTGCCTTATCTTGTTTCGCAATATAAAAAAGCTTCTTCGGGCCTGCAAATGCTAAAAGAATTCGTGTCCATTACGGTCGACGGCACCGGCAAAGACAATGTTGGCGCCGCCGCCCCCGCTCCTTTTTATAATTCTTATTTGGGAGGATTTAATCTGAATGCCCCCTTCAATTCCGAGATGACGCTAATAGAGAAGGTTAACCAACTCCCGGGAGCAAACGATTTTATTGAAGCATGCCAGCAGTTTGAATTCTTAACAACAACGTTGCGAGACGATTGGGTCCAAGCCATATCGGCTCTTGCCGCAGAGGACGATGTTGCAGCGCCGCCCCCTGGTCAAGTTCCTTTCACCGAACTTTTTCTTAGCATGCTGGATTTAAATTCGGCAACCCCCCAATCTATAGTCGCTGTCCACGAAATGTTTAGCACTTTGACAAGCCAACTAAAGAATACTATCGAAGCATTTTCTACTGCAAAAATACCCAAAGCAGACACAGGAGAGTTTTGCTGTGACGAGAGTGGCAACGCTTTTTCTGGTAGTCCTCTCCTTCAAACTAAAATGCCAATTGGTAGCGCGATCCCACAAAGAAAAATTATGGTTCATCACATTTTTGATGACGGGGGCGAAACAGTAACAACAGAGCAACTAGACGCTGGCTATGATTTTTTAGCCTCCCAAGTTAATCAATATGATTTTAATAATGGATTAAAAGTCATTAATTGGTCAAGCTATGATTCATATGCACACGCCGAACACTCACACTATTTTAGTTCAAAGTTAACCCCCGCCAGAGACAAAATTAAAATGGTACTTCAATTTGGTGGAGACAACTCCCCGCACAATTTAACATTTTCTATTTTACCCATGAAAGGTCGTTTTCTTACCATCCCAGAGCAATGGGCCTCTCAGCCCTATGTAAGGCTCCCTTCTACAATTGTGGACCCTGACGACAATAACGATAAAAGTTTTTGGAAAGCGGCTAATAATATAATTCGATATAAGTTTAGTTTATTTGGCAACCCTGATTCAAAATCTTTTCTTGGGTATGGAGACGATAAAATTCCTGGTTTTGATATCTCAATCACGCCCACAATGGAAAGAATTATTAAAGAATATCAATCTTTAAACTTTAAAGGTACAGTTTTTGGTCGCCAACAATATCGAGCATCTGAGATATCGTCGGTAAATAAGAGTGGTGATCATGTCGAAAATATGGCTAAAGATTTCACACCGCCAGAAACAGGGTTTATTAATGCGGAAGGAGAGCCTTTGGAGTCCGATGATTCGCCGAATATTAAGCTGCCGTGGGCAGAAAATATTGGCCAAGAAGATTTTCTATTAGCGCTAATCATGCAAAATTACTTAAATTTAGGATTCTGGGATACGAGATTAAGAGCATTTGATCCAAGTATTTCAGCTTCTCCTATGGGGGTTTATTTAAATAATGCCCTTTACGATGCGCACCCGATTGAATATTATTTGGGGGCAGCTACGCCCGGCGCGTCCACAACATTAATTACAGCCGCGGTCGGCCCAGCGCTGAATAACTTGCCAAACCAGATTAAGGTTTTAATAATTAATAATGGCGTAGGGGCCGAAGAGCAAAAGACAATGGAGCTGCTACATCCAGCGAAACAATATGCCAAATCAACAACGACAACCACGGACTGGGCCAAGGGGGAGAAAAAACCAGAAGCCATAACAACGTGGCAACAAAGTACTTTATACTCCCCACCGGCAGAATATCTGCCCGCAGAGAACACAACAGTAGAAAGAAATCAAATGATGTTTTTAAATAGATTTGGTGAATTTTGGTTTAGGCATCAAAATATTGTAGAAATAGAATATTTGAGCGGGTATAGTACAACCCAAGCAATAAGTGATGCTCCCTTTGGGTATGATAATAAATACAACTCTTCAGTTAAGGCACCTATATGGTCTCCACTAAATTTAGACCAGAATCCAACCGGTGGGTTATTATTATGTCGCCTTAAGAAATATAAGAATCCAACTTTATTCAATCAACACATTTATGATATTTTAGATTTACCTCTTTACGATGAATATTTCTTTATAAAGCCGGATGGGCTGACTCTTCAAGGAATAATAAGAGGCCCAGAGCATGCTGCGATATCCAATTACACTGACACGTTCGAGGAGGTCAGTTAAATGATAGATCTATTTTTTAGAAGACTAATTACTAAGGAGAGCTTAAATGGCCGTTAAAGCAACACAATTATATAATACCAACTTTTTCTCACAAGTGGGCACCGAGTATGTCTGTACGGGTTTCATGTACGGACTGGCCACCGCCGGTTCACTGGACGATCAGCTAGCCGAGAAAGGCGTTTTTATGGCCAGCCAAGTTTTGACTGACCCGACCACTGGCGAAGTTTACCCAATGAAAGATCAAGGGACAGCAGCCATGGCAAATCAAGCAAAGTCAACCGGAGGCGCATCAAGTCCTGGAATGTCCTCTAAGCCAGGCGGCGGCACAGGAGCCGGATATTAAAGTATGGCTTATTCTAAAGACCCAGAAGGCAATGTTGATTCCATTGAGTTTTATGAGGAAGGGATTGTTGGCGACACCCAGCTAAAAACTGCAAATAGTCAATTAATTTGCGCACCATTTAATACTTCCTATATGATGTGGTGGCCACCAGCAAGTGGGGAAGTTGCTCACAACCCTGACAAACTATTCGGCCCCACCGCGGTGCTAGCGGCCAGCAATGGGTGGGGATTGAGGGCGTCGCCGCTCGATGCCTCACAGAGATATGTTCCTTATGATCCGACATTCGGGGGAGAAATTCCAACTTATGAACACGGCTCTGATGAGTGGACCAACACAGACCTTTTTAAAAATAGTGCAGACGCCCATATGGGGGACATTCTAAGATCATACATCTCAACTTTCATAGATGATCGCTTTAAAGACACACCAGGTCACACAATTCAGTTCAAGACGGGGCCTGCAGCGCTGACTTCGCTGTCTCCGGGTGCTTTTTTCTTGCCCCAATGGCACACCCCGGACGTCCCATGGTGGGCACACATGCCGGCTATGGAGCCTCAGCCCCCCGTTGAAAAGAAATATTCATGGGCCGATGGCGACGCAGCTCATTCACTTAAATATACTTTTGAAGAGACTCTTCGTATTAGCGCAGACTGGATTACTCCACAAACACCAGACCAATCGGAAGAAGAAAGATTACAGCTTTATAACGATAAACTTGTTAAAGTCAAAGAATCAATGGTGTTGCACCCACGCTCCTTTCGGGATGCTAGGTTTACGATAAACAAACCTTTTGCTGAAGTTGCGTATGAGGCCGGCCTTGGAGACAAAACAGGAACAGCAGACCCGGTAAGAGTCACCCCACATTATAATTATTATTTGCAACCGTACGAAAAAATTGTACGCGATCTTGAGATCGATAGCGCAGATACAAACACAAAGATAAGCTTACCAGAAACAATATTACCAAATATATATGGCCTGATTTCTGACATGACAATTGATGAGTCCATCCCAACGAACCAGTATAAGTATGCAGATCAATGGCAATATCCTGCAGAGGTGAAGTGGGCTTGGGAGGGGGGCGCGAAGCTCCAAAAGGTGTCAGAGGCACACAATACGTTGCAAATGTGGAAAAAACATGCCATGCACACCCTTGACAAAAAGCAAAATATTCCATTACATAAAAAATATTTAAATGATTTTGCAATTCAATTGGAACATGCCTCCACATTTGCACAAGACGATCAGTGGAAAGACCCGGCCGGCAAAACTGTTCAATATCATGAAACTTCAAAAAAATATTATACAACTGGTATATCGGCTGTTCACATAAAAGATCTAACAGAAGAAGCTGATAAGCTTAAAAAATTCTTTCCCATGTATGTTGATATCGAAATACCGGCCTCTAACAGCGGTAAGGTCGGAAAAATACTTAAAAAATCAAAGTTTTTCAACCAATTCATGCAAGCGTTTATGGCATCTATGCAGCCTCGTGGAAGTCATGACTCTAGCGCAATGCAGGGGTTATGGAAGAACACGGCGATAATTAAAAAAGATTCTTTTATAAGAAAAGATTTTGGAAAAGTTGGTGCGTGGGAAGACAGCCTTTATTCAGACCCGTTGGCTACATTTTGGTTAAATAAAATCTTATTAGATCCGGAATTCCCCAATTTAGGAGGCGGCGCTCTTCCCGCGGGCCACAAACATCCGTCGCAGGCCTTTTGGAAGTTCAATCACAAAATTTTTGCCGGTTCGGACGCAGATTCTCACGTGGTAAGACCTCCCATTTTTGGAAGAGAGGGAATCGGGTCGTTAAAATTTGTTAACAATATAAAATGGGCTAACGCCCGCAACCAGATTAATAAACTTATTAAAGAAAAAGTAAGAAGCGTGAGAGAAATATACAATGGCAAAGAGGCATACTCAGAAGTTTTATTCTATGAAATAGTGAAATTTCGCTATGATTCCGAAACTCAAGCAAAAGGAACTTTTGTACAAAATATCTTTTTACCAAACGTTTCTGATATGGAAGCACTTAAATATGTTGATACACAGATTAAATACGATGAAGAATATTATTATCAAATATATGCCCACACATTTGTGGTGGGCACACAATACCAATATGCGGCGTATCCAGAAGCATATCCAATAAGTACCCAAAAGGAATGTGAGGAAGGCGTGTCTTGTGTTGGCGTTACAAAGCTCAACCAAGATTCATACTGGAAGCAAGATTACAAATATGCTCCCACCGTCTATCTTATGAGAGTGCCATATTTTAATACACGAGTTACTATGCAAGATGCGATAAGTTTCGGCGCCGCTTTGACACCCGATAATTTAAACGACGCCAACATTCTCAAGTTCAATCCAGAAAATTTAGAGTACACTCCTATTATTTCTAAGCCGCCTGTCTTTCCTGATGCGTCCCCGCTCCCTTTGTACGGTGAAAAAAATAAAGTTTTGTTAAGTACTAACTTTAATGTAGGAGAATATGATATCGAACCCATCGCCATTGACGAAGATGAAGTAAAACATATAAACAAGCTTAGAAAAAATCAACGAAAGCTTACGGGGCCAATAACTTTTAAAAGTGATGATTTTTGCGGCCAAATAGAAGTTTTGAGAATCGATCAAAAGCCTTTTTCGTATAAAGACTTTGCACCAGTTGCGAACTCGCGCATAGCAATCTTAGGAGGATCAGCCACCTTTGGCCACATCGACGATACAATCAAGCCAAATAAGAATTATTATTATACATTTCGCGAAAAGGATGTACATGATAGCTATTCTAATCCGTCGCCTATTTATCAAGTCAGGGTTGTGGCAAGAGAAGGCGAAGCCCCTTATACTATAATAGAGATGTTTTTTATTGAAGAGGTGGAAGAAAACCCACCAGACACAATGAAAAAGCTAATGAAATATATAAAGATTAAACCTTCTTTTAAGCAATCGTATTTAGATGATGCTGCAATTTTAGCGAAAGGCGAGTACCCTAATTCTATAACAGATTTAGATACAAGTTGGCTGCAGGAACACATCGGAGACCCAGATTTGAAACCTGTGTGGTCGAAAAATTTTAAGTTTAGATTCACTAGTAAAAAAACAGGAAAAAAGTTTGATTTAAATCTTACGATAAATAGTCCAACCTTGAGAGCCGCAGAAAATCAAGTTACCATGGGCGAAGAAGATAAACTGATACCAGGAAAATGTTAATTAAGAGTGAAAAAACAAAAAAAACTTACTAATTATTTAAAGTAAAGGAGCATTATTATGGCGTTTTTAGATAACAGTGGAGATATTATTCTAGATGCGGTCCTAACAGACGCAGGTAGAAAAAGGCTAGCAGAAGGCAACGGTTCTTTTAGAATCACAAAGTACGCCTTCAGCGATGACGAGATTGATTATAACAATTATGACGCATCAAACAGCAGCGGATCCGCATATTATGATTTAGAAATTTTACAAACCCCCATTCTCGAAGCCTTTACAAACAATACCGCTACCATGAAATCAAAGCTGATGACGCTAACAAACAACAACATTCTTTATTTGCCAGTAATAGTTTTGAATAACAAGACCGAGACAAATAATACAGTGCCTCCTCTTAATAATTCAGTAGGCTCTGGCTCTGTCGTCGTAGCTGTAGATTTTGACACTCAAGCGGCTTTTGCCGCAGATACAACCCTAGGCAGCTATATCGATGGTACCAATCCCGGTGTCAATAGTGTTAACGTTAGGTGCGACCAAGGTCTAAACACAACAGAAATCTCCAATACTTATAAAATCGATGCAGAACTACAAGAAAATCAATACATTGTGGAATCCGACAATCGTTTTGGCTCTATAGTGACAGGAATGGACCCAAAAATCTCGGCCAATGCAGGCGTGTCTGTGCAAGGGTTTTCCTTTATTGACGATGATAATATTGCGAGCTATTATTTATCAGACACGGCGTATGTAGTAAATACAGATTCGGCGCCGGTGGGCAAAACTTCAACCGACGACACATTAAACACAGCAATTGCAGGGCCTCGCGGCACCCACTTGGTTTTTAGAATAAAATCCTCTACTAATCTGAGAACGAGCACCTACCTATTTAATAAGCTTGGGAGCAGTTTTACATATGATAGTAACACTTACCAATTTATCGATTCTATAATTAGGGTTACTGGTGCGACAACTGGATATAGATTAGATATTCCAGTTAGATATATAAAGAAGAGCAGCTAACATAAAGGAAGAAAAATATGGCGACTACATTTAAAACGTTTTTAAACAATGACATTGCATCGGCAAGATCATTACTTCACGAATCAATCCCAATAACTGGGACAATTGTTTCTGGAACCTATTCCGATAATAATATCAAGAACTACACGCATGGAATGTTTCAATCAATTTATGATTACCCCTATTTAAGCTCTTCTGCAAACCATATTTTTGACCTAACAGTCGGCTCTTCCACGGGAAGCCAAGTGACGCCATATATCACTACTCAGCTTTCTAAAAAGCGCAACATTTATGATCAAATGGCACAAGTTCTGGTATCATATGATCCAAGCGGCAATATCCGTCCCTTTGATCAGGACGGAGATATTCAATCCGGCGGCACAAAAATGCATGATACATTTTTCATTAACTTTGCGCGCCTCCTCAACAAAGACGAAATTAAAAAAGGATCGTTTACTGCGATTTTCATGACGGGAGGCACACCAACAGCAACCAGCAGTCAACTTACAATAGGTGATTATGGGGCTGATACAGTCTTTAGAGTTAACTCTCCTACGGGTGAATATGGGCTGCTTTATACAAGTTCTGCCACTCCTAATGCCAATAGTGCCATTGGCCATCTATATTATCAAGCGGGAATTGCGGTTATAACTTCGAGTATTTTTAGTGATGATTTCTTATCTCCTAATGATTATTGTGGCTTCGGCGCGCCCGGCGCCTCCTATGATACATCTAGCTACACTGCAGTTTTGACTGCTTCCACTATTCAGGCGTTCGCGGATGGTGTAAGAAACCGGCTGAAAAACATTCAATTTAATAACACTACGGAATTAAATTCAACAATTTATTTTTGCAGAGCGAATGTTGGAGACTATAACTACTCTTCAAATCCCACATATTTAAGTGCCAGCAAGATTATAGTAAAAGGCAACCAACCATTTGCGCAGCCCGTTTCTTATATTACAACAATTGGTTTGTATTCGCCCAGTAACGAACTTCTGGCAGTTGCAAAACTATCAGAGCCTTTAAAGAAAACTCCTAGTAACGAACTCACTTTACGTGTTAGATTAGATTACTAATGTTATGCCTTATTATGAATTTAAAACGAAGGACATTCTTCGAAATACATTAAAGACGCACCCCGAGTATAAGTTCAATGTTTATAGCGGGACGATATATCTTAATAATCAATATAATATTTCAGGCGCCCACGTTGACAATACGACAATGGTGCCCACAGGCTATGTAAGTTTATATGAATTGAATATTGATCGAGCGTCCGATAACACAATTTATCCTTTTGCTACAAAAGATGGCAGTTTGATATCTATCGGGACAGTTCCTAATTTCACTACTAATTTTCAATATGGGGATGTAATTTCTAGCTCTTATCCCATGTCTGCAAGCATTACGAGAGAAAGATTTCCATTCGGCCATGGCACCGGAAGTTCTTATGCAACATCGCACATACTGGCGTTAAAAAATACATTAAATCATTATACCTATTTGAGCCCCCACTATGCCTACTCTTCGTCGTTTGGTGAAAAGAGACTACAAGAAGTTAATTTAGTAAGCATCCCGTCTATTTTTTTTGATAGTGGAATAAAGCCCGGCACTGTCGATTTGAAGTTTTATATTACTGGGACCATGGTGGCGCAAGTTAAAGATACAAATAAAAATGGTGCCCTAATACAAATTAGCGGTACGGCCCACGCGCAAACTAGCGGATCTAATGAGGTGGCCGGCGTTGTATTATATAATGAGGGGTTTGTAGTATTAACTGGCAGCTGGAATTTAACACCAGCTTCATATGATTTTGGGTATTCAAGCCCGCCCGGGCCCGCAACTAGACAAGCGCGCTGGTGCGATTTCGCTGCTGGCGCCAACGACAACTCGGACTCTTCATTGACAGTTTCCGCCAGCTTTCAAGTCGAATTTAAAGGCACCAATGAAATCTCTACGATAATGATGGATGCAATCGCGCCAAAGGGGCAATTGAATCACTCTATGAATCCAACATTTAAATTATATGAGAGCGCTTCTTTGCCCACTACCATGAATTCATATGTATTTTCTGAAAATGCTGGGATCCCAATAAAAAACACCATAAGCAGTTCATTTTGTAATTTTTCTGCATCGTTTGCAAAACAAACATTTATTAGTAAAATAGGAATATACGACGACAAAAGAAATCTTATAGCAGTAGCAAAATTAGCCACTCCTGTAAAGAAAACGGAAGATCGTGCACTCACTTTCAAATTAAAGCTAGACATCTAGAGAACAAATATGATATTAGGATTAGACATTTCAACCAGTATTACTGGTTATACGGTAATAGACCTAGAAG
>Ga0098061_1000033_pt1 | contig 47081 bp, 71 predicted proteins | sample 22_taG_FD_92579 | JGI IMG/M metagenome (GOLD analysis project Ga0098061, IMG submission 92579) | Marine viral communities from the Subarctic Pacific Ocean - 22_ETSP_OMZ_AT15343 metaG | ecosystem: Environmental > Aquatic > Marine > Oceanic | place: Subarctic Pacific Ocean | collected 2015-01-20
CCATCGAACTCGGCTGCGGCGTAAGCCGTTGGGATCGGGGCGGCCAGGTACCCACTTCCCGTCTCGAAGTCCCACGGCTCCTCGTAGGGGATGGGCGTCGTGTAGACACTCACCCCACCCGAGCCCCCGCCGAAGTAGCCCATTGCGGCTTCCGCCACAACGAGCCCGTCCTTGTGGACGAACCAGGTAACCTCTCTATCCCCAAAGGCATGATCGCGGAGTTCCCCCCGGATTGTACCCTCGAGTGCTGTCTTCGCTTCTTCAAGTGTCATAACGACACCTCCTTTCTACATTCCTTATGCCGAAAGGAGGCGGCAAACGTTCATGGCTAGAGAAACCGCGACACCAGGTGGTGTGCGGCTCTCCGTCTGGCTATTAGCCGGCCTGCAGTGGCGAGATCAGCTCAGCCACGCGAACCTGCTGGAGGAGCTCCTCAGACGTGACGCGGAGCTGTTCCGCGTACCCCCTGATAGCTCCTGGAGCGTCGTCTCGATCGAGAATCCACTTGGACATCAAGTGGATCATGTCTGCCAGGCCTTCGTGATAGGAGAACAGCGGAACATCCTCGAGGCACACCATTGCACGCACCGAGAACGACCTATCCCTTGTGAGGATGATGTCGTCCATAAGGCCTACGCCAACAGACCTCAGAGTATCTCTCAACTCCTTAGTGTGGGATACGTCCGCGGAGCTCGGCGCACAGACCCCAGAAGGGTGTGTGTGCGCGCAAATAACCTCTCCAGCGCCAAGCAAGACCGCCTTACGAGCGACCATCATGCCGTTGAGATCCACCGAGCCGGCCAGTCCATCGAAGATCTCATGCTCGATCAGCTCATTGTTGTTGACGTACAGAACGATTGCCTGCTCTGTGTTGCCAAGCCTCAGGTGCTTGCGCATGTACTCGATCGCGTCCTGGACCGCACCGAAAACTGTCTTCTTCTTTCGTGGTGCCATGATTAACACCTCCTTTCAAGGTTCTTATGCCGAAAGGGGGGAGCAAACGTTCATGGCTAAGGAAGGGGTGGCTAGCCCCTAGTCTCAACTCCCTATCCGGGAGGAGTTGTCAGCCGGTGACTGGTTCGTCAGCTTCAAGGTCGTGCAGCGCGTTCAGGTAGCCCATCCGGTAAGCCTCGCGTAGTCGGTCGTCTTCGGTGTTGCCGTCGGGCAGGTCGTCGTCCACGCCGAAGGGGTCGAAGACGTCGGCCCCTGCCCCGAACCGGGCGAAGACGCAGCCCTCCGGAGCGAGCTTGAGGGTGGGCCGACCAAGGGTCGAGATGGTGTTGTCGTGCAAGGGCTCGCCTCGTCCGGCAGTGGACGCTACAGCAGCGCCCGCCCGAAACCCGAGGGCGCTCGCAGGGCGGTCCAGACCGCAGAGCGCGCAGTGGACGGAGGCCTCGACTGAGCCGGTGTCGCGCTCCACCAGGAGGTCGAGCTCCTGGGGGCCGCTGTCGTCCTCACGTTGACAGCCGGCCGGGCAGGTCGGCCAATTGTCGGGGTAGATGATCGCATCGATGTCAATAGCTGTATCAGGTGCCATAGCAGCACCTCCTTTCACATTCCTTATGCCGAAAAGGAGGCTGAATATCTAAAGAGAGTCGCCGCTACGCGTTACTCATCTCTCACCCCGATCTCGGGGTCAGCCTGAGGGTCCAACTGCCGCCGCCGAGCTCTTCGGGGACGCTCAGGGCGAACTCCCCACGACGCAGCAGCAGAACCCACTCACGGGGGAGCAGGGTGGGGAATGCCACCATAGTTCCTGCATCAGTCAGTCCCATGAACTCGCGGCAGTCCGGGTCCGGAGAGACCATCAGTCGCCAGGTATCTGGCCTGGTGGAAATGTCCAGAGTTCCAGAGAGCCAACCACGTACCGGCGAGGGCCCATCGCCCTCCCAAGTCGCATCCACCGTCTCCCACTTCGACAAAAGGGCCGCTACAACCTTCTCGGGAATTAGCGTCAAATTCAATCCTCGATTGAGTCCGCCAAGCATGGCACACCTCCTTTCACATTCCTTATGCCGAAAGGGAGGGGTAAACGTTCATGGCTAAAGTAAAGCCTCCCCCTGAGCTCGCGAGAGTCAGGAGGGGCTTCACATCCAGGCCTACACGCTAGGCGCTCAACCTAAGGGGCCCAGGGATCCTCCCCTACCTCAATGTCGATTTCATACGGGACCGATCTCTCGGTCACATAAAGTCTGTAGATTGGCCACCGCCTGTTCGGTCCACCGAACGCAAGCGGCGTCCTCCTGTCGACCAGCGGAGCTGGCCTTGTGGGTAGATCGTCGATGATTTCCCGGTTCAGCAATTGTTCAACATCAGCTACGAGATCTTCCACTTCATGTTCCTCCTTGGTTAATAGTCTGTGATCTTCCGATCATTTATCTTCTACCCTCAAATCGCGAGTAATATCGCCATGTTAGGCTCTATCCCCACACAACGTCTCTTCCTTCGTCCTGAGCAAACTTCACTAGGCACTGGATCTCCCTGAGCCTCCTCATCGTCTGCTCGTCTGTATTTCCTCCGTAATGGACACGGCCAGCATCCACTGGCTCGCTAACGAGATGCTCCCTGTCTCGGTAGACGTTCATGACTCGTATGAGTCGACCCTGAATTCGAGGCAGCTCTTCGAACTCCCATTGCCCAGAGCTGGACGGCTCCTCGCCGAGAAGCATCAAGATGTCGTTTGCATTGACGTTGGAGAAGTTGCACCAGATTTCAGGGAATCCGGCCTCGCCGCCTGGGCAATGAAATGTAGTGCTCATGGTGCCCCCCCCAGGATACGTGCCCGCCACGCCCGACCCCGAAGGTCAGACGGGCTAGACGTGACGAACACGCTCCTTGTTGTTTTACGAGCCCTCTTCCTTCTCGATCTTGGCGATTGCGTCGAGCGTGCTCTTCAGCAACACGTCGGCCCTGGGAGGCCTTTTCGATCCGGCGCCATCCGACACCTTTCCTCCCCTGTCGATCATGGAGTCGATCATCTTGTTCTTCGGCCAGCAGCAGATGCTCTTGCCCAGGAACCTGATCTTCGGCTTGCCGGGCCGCCCCGCCCTTGGGGCCTCCTCCACTCCGGACTGAATTGCAAGATCGCGCATGAGTCCACTGGCATCCCTGCCCTTGAGCTCAAACCTCGCAATCTTCTTCTTCAGCCTTGCGATGTGTCTTTTTTGTCTTTCCATAGCCTCTTTCCAAAAGGGTTAGTTGTTTCTCTCATAGTCCTTATGCCGTAGCTACCGTAAGGATGTTCATCGGCTGCATTTCTATCGAACCGAGCTCAGACTCGATTCTCTCTATGCAGTCAAGCAGGTCCTGAAGCATGGCCTTCTGGGTAGCAAGCCGGCCACCCTCGGTCGCCGTCTCAAAAAGCATCTCCAGGCAATACCTGTACTCATCAATGTCAGATCCCATTGTCTTCTCCAAAATAAAAGAGCCCCTCCCGAAACCGAGAGGGGCTCTAGCTGCCTAGCGACTGGGGGGTGGGTCGCCGCTATTTTTCACTCACTCACATTGGGGGAGGGATGAGCAAGCGATGCAGCATCCGTTATATCAGGCAGTCCTCCTCGCGGCATGCCTGGCCCTAGCATTCTTGTTAGAGCAATCCCTCGAGCAGTACTTGCTGTTCTTCCGGCGCATCTTTGAGCACGGGTCCCAGCTACAGCTCACTGAGACTACGACGATCTGCCGCTCGACATCTCTGGCCTGTCGCTCAATCTCCGCATCAAGCGCCGCCATCCTGGCGCTCTCCGCCTTTTCCTTGTAGGCCATCACAGCCGATCGAACAGCGGATTCACCGTACAAGTACAGCCCGCATCTACATCTCATTACAGGTTGTCCGCCAGACGCAGCATCTCTATCTATCCACGTCGTCATCGAACCACACTTTGAACACTCGATCATTGACGCTCTCCTTTCCCTGAACGTATGACCTCCTCAGCGCTAATCAAGTCATCCTCCCGGGACAGTTTTTGTCCCTCCTAGCATTCCTTCAAGACATGCAAGCTCAACCTCTATCGTATAGAAGCTACAGCCACACTCGACGCACTCCCGCTTCCTCGCCCTCCACTGCTGCGTTTCATGGCAGACAGATGGTGGACAAGCAAGCAGCAGCATGCTTGGATCGTTCTTAGATCCGGGACGCCTCGAGTCGACTACCTTGCTCTTTCCTCCGCATTCTCCACAGAGCAATAGCCCTCCTTACTCGGCGCCCCCTTCCACCTCAGGCTGAAGATTCTTTGGAACCCAACCCTCCATCGTCTTCGCATCGACGATCCCCTGGCTCACCATGTAGGTGCAAAGCGCAGCGGAGGAGAGCTTCATCGCCATATCCATGTCCATGCTTTCGCTAAGGAACTGGCAGACGATCGGCATGACTGCAGCAAGCAGTCCGATCCAGAATTTTCGCGACTTGAGTTTCTCGGGGAGCTTCATGTTGTCTCCTAGACAATCGTGTTATCGGTGAAGCGCTTGACCCACCTCCCGAGGCCCAGAAGTGGACCTCATTGAGACCGGCGCGTCAAGCCTTCGCTTTATCTCTCAGTACAAGCCTCTCCAGGCGCTTGATTCGTCTCTCGACGTCTCGTCTGTGAAATGGAGCCATTCGGCTTCCGTGCTCTTCGAGCCGAGACTTCAGCTTCGTCAGTCGCTTTCCGCGGAGCTGCTCTTTTCTAGCTGCAGCCCTCCAGATACCAATCGCCGCAAGAGCAACAAAGAATATCACAATGCCGTCCAGCGCCTCGATGATCTCATTCGGCACCTTGATCGCGTTGTCCAATCGGTACGCGAGCTCCGCAGCCATCTCAGCGTCCTGCTGGAATTGATTCAAGCCCTCGACCTCCTCGCCGAGATCTTCCACAACCCCAGCGAGAAGGCCCATGATTGGGCCGGCGTTTGCCTCGAGCGCCTTTGCCGCTGCGAGTTTGTGTTGAAGCCTCTTATTTCTTGTTGTCGACATCACTCTCCCATAGCCCTATCGGGCACTTGGCCTTCTTGACCCTGCTCTTGATTTCTATGAAGCAGCCGCACTTCTTGCACCGGAATCTTCCAAGCAAGTAGTGCGAGTGCGGGCATGTTTTGCAGATATCCGTTCGCCTGGCCTTCAGGCTCTTGGATATATCCTGTTTATTCGTGAACATCCTATTCGCAGGGGAACGTGACCTCTTCCTGGCCCTCCGCGTTGTCAACCACAGCAGTCACAACCACGGTCTTTCCTTCTACCCTCTCCACGACAGAGCCCGGTCGACTGGGCCACTCTGAGCCCTCCGCGATCTCTGCGCACTTCGGGAGAGGCTCTGCCTCACAGACACACACGAGGAGGCCGTCTCTAAACGGCTCCAGCCGGTGTCCGGGGTCACAGTAAAATCGTGGAGGATGCGTTTTCTTCACGCCCCACCCGTTGTCCTCATGAATGCGCACTGCGTAGGTCTGGCATTCCGGGAAGGGCTCTGTAACTGCTGCGTGTACCTGAGCCCTCTCACCGCTCATGGCCAGCGTGGCTACGAGCGCCACGGCAATCAGCCCAGCGAACACCTCTCTTTTCGTTAAATACTTCATCTATCACCACCACTGGTCCATCAATGTGTAACTGAATATCTCGACCCCAAGCAGGTCTCGCTGCTTGTGTGCGAGCTGCATCATTAGATTGAACGTGTCTACCCGAGCATGGACTTGGCATCCGGCGGACCATTTTCCAATCTTGGCGTCTGCCGCCTCCTCCATCGTGTCTGTGCGAAGTGAGCTTCGGTGCAGGTTAATCCCAAACCAACCCTCATCCACCGACTCTGGATCGTGGTCAAGGACATCGTCCTTGTTCCCGTCTCTCCAGACCTTTACCGTCGCAGCCCTCTGGCACAGCGCCTCGTACTTCGACTTTCCATGAAGGCCGATCTTCCAGGCGTGATACTGACCAGGCACCAGAATTGCGGTTCCCGCAACCCTCATCGGGTTATCGAGCCAATACGTTCCAGGGTCTGTCGTGCTCGGCCAGTAGTGAACTGTCCACAGTCCCTTCTCGGTATATGCGCACCCAAAGGTGTCATCGAACGAGTTAGGGGCATTGGTCTTGGACCTTATGCCGAACAGGTTTAGGTGATAGTCGCCCTCCCACATGACCTCGTGGCCTAGGGACTTGAGGTGCTCTAAGACTAGAGGAAGCGGGCCTGGCGGCTCTCTCTTTGCCTCTGTCGAATCGCTCTGAAGCGCAGACCAGGTGTTGGGGCCGACGACTCCATCGGCTCCCAACTTCCTGTCCTTCTGGAACTGCATAACCTTTGATTGGGTACCTGACCCAAAGATGCCGTCGGGCCCGGCTAGGTAACCGTGCTTGGTCAGTAACTCCTGGAGGAGCCTTACGTCTGCCCCTCTATCTCCTTTGCGTACCGTAGCTGGCATGTCATCTCCTCTCGTTTCTCTTGTATCGGTCGATGATTCCGAGGGCGGCCCTCGCATCACCAAGCCTTATTTGTATGAGTTGGTTGTCTGGCGCTCCGCCTAGCAAATTAACCTGAGCCCGAAGCTCGTCAAACGGACCAGCAACTATCTTGTCTTGATCGCCCTGAAGCCCAGGAGCATCCAAGGCCTTTGCGTACAGTGACGAAGGGTTTTTTACTCTAGGCACAGCCTCCCCCTAGAGCTTCGTTCCACTTCTCGTCGTATTGTCTTATGTTTTGCGGCACATCCGCAAGACAGGCCTCATGGGCGGGGACGACCTCAAAGCGAATGTTTACGGTCTCATACGGAACTTCCGACTGAGACTCTCTGAGTACCTGAGCTGCTTCCTCTATCAGATGCGGCTCGTTTGGAACAATCACCGTAGATACGTGCATTACCTTTACGAACTGAGACTTCATGCCCGCTCCTTATCTGACTTTACGCCGATGTTCCAGCCCGTACATCCGCTGATTGGGACAACAAATTCTCCGCCTGATTTGTGAGCCTCGTCAAGCAGGCCATTCTCTGACATCTCGAGAAGCCTCTTCGTATAGCTGCTCGGGTCTCGAACCATTTCTTCTCTCAGCTCCAGTAGCGTCCAGGCCTTGCCGGCCAGGTCTATTCTCCTCATATCGTCCTCCTTTTTGTTTGCAAGCTAGTTGCGCTGGGTTACTCTCAACAAAATTCTCCGCACGCATCCGTCCTCCTCCGATCCTCAGGATGCGTATCTAGAGAGGCGCTCCCGGAACCGGACCAGGGGCGCCTTTCTTACGTCTATGCTTCTTTTACCGCGAGAGTGCTAGCCGACAGGGATCACGATCGACCTGCCGCAAATGGCGTCTACTATCCGCCTGGCAACCTGCTTTGGCGTACCAGAGTCAATGCTCACAAGTGCGACATTCTGCGCACATAGCCGCAAAACATGAGTTGGCGGGTTTCGGTACGCATCTATCGCCAGGTCTTCACACTGGTCTGAAGGCGACAGAAGGATGAGCAGGTCGGGGCGGCCAAGAACAAGAGACCGTGTCATAGCGTCGAACACAGAGAATGGAACCCCTCCCCTTACGCACTGATAAACGTAAGTGGAGAAAGACCCTCGCTCCTGGATAACCAAGGAGTTTGTCTTGAGCAGGTCCAGTACGTGACTGTTTTGTATGACTCGATCGGCCACGAAGAGGGCAAACCTTGCGCCCTCCGGTATGTCCTGGTCTGCAGCCAGGTCGCGCATGGACACTCCGGACACAAGAGCTCCGGGCTGCTTAACCTGGCAAACACCAGATTCGACGATCTCCACAGCGATGTCTGTCGTTATGTCCGGACAGATTGAACACAGGCGATCAGCGAGAGCGGCCTTTATCTCTAGAAGTATCTGTGACTTTCCGAGGGAGGCTGGCGCATCGACGCACACCCACCGGTAGCCGATTCCAAATCCGCTCAGCTCAGAAGCCGACCCCAGGGGGCGGACTTCTTTGTTTTGGATTGTAAGCAACACGTCAAGAGACCTAACCATCCACTAACCATCACACTAACCATCAGCGAAAAGTCCAGCAAAAACCGCCTTCTTCTTCTTCTTTGATGGTTAGATGGTTAGTTAGTAGTAGTGTACCCCCGTAAAGGAAGAGTGCATAAGGCTGACTCTCTTACGCTCTCTCATATAGGTAGTGTCTCTTATATATATAGGGGGGTGCATACCTGAAACCTTACCATCTAACCATCTTGGGCACCTTTGCCCTTATAAAACAACAACTTAGAAGATGGTTGCTAGTAATGTCAGGTCATGTACGCCTCACGGGACAAGCCATTTTCGACAAAAAGTGCGCGAGAATCCTCATCATCTGCGTGAAAGGGCGCGCCAAATGATCCGTCCTCGAGGGCTCTTGCTTGGATAGACCTGGAGTATCCCCATGTCGTCTCCAGATGTGAGCATAGCGCTGGGCAGGATCCGGGGAGTTCGTTCATCTCCATGCCCGAGGCCATGGCTCCGACAGCTCCGCATATCTCGTGTTCGTCATCCAGAGAAAGAACGTGGCCAGCCCCTATGGTGATTATTATTTCTCCGCTCACAGAATCAGAGAATCTCCCAAGCGCCTCGCTCCATTCTTCTTTTTCGGCTTCGTGCAGGTCCATGTGGAACACGGCTCCGGATCCGTCGACCACAAAGGCCACGGATCCGCTTTCCCCTCGCATGAGGGCTGCGCCAAACAAAGAGTCCTGTATCTGACAAACAGCGAGATCTCTATTTTCTTCGTATTCCACAATCAGCTCTCCCAAAGTATCCTCCGGCCTACTGGGTGTACACTCTCATCGGAGCGTCTATGAGTATCGATGTATTTGACTCTTTCCTGGATGAGATCGGCCACACAAAGCTTGCTAGAGAAGAGTTTACGGCCACGGTCCTTCCAAGAGACATATCCGAGATGCAGGCGGACGAGAAAGCTGCGTCTTTCTACAAGAAGGTCAAGTCGCATCTCGAGGGCCTGGGGTACAAGGTCGATTACAATTTTGGGCAGAAGGGGACAAAGCCACCCGATGCCGACCTGATTGTTGCACACTCGACATCGTCGGGGAGGTTGCTCGACGCTCATAGCGGAGCGAAGACGGTCGCATTTGGTGCAAGCGTTCCCAGGTCAAAGGTTGGCGCTGGCGTAGGAAAGATAGATTCCGTAGTCAACAACCCGAAAGACGCCCCGCCCTCGATCATGTCGTCCAAGTCGTTTCAGCCGACAGACGACCACTTCGTTTTTACAGACGAGATGGGTACCGCGCTTGACAGAAAGGCCGAGGAGCACGGCGTTGCCAAGCCGTGGAGTAAGCGTGTTATGGGCTGGATGCGTTCCAAGATGGGCTTCTTGTTTGAGGAGGGCGAGTAGGTGTTCACATACAGGGCGAGAGTCACCGAGGTTTACGATGGCGACACTGTTACAGTGGACGTGGACCTGGGCTTCACAGTAACCGTTAGGGCCCTTCGCCTGAGGTTGAGCGGGATTGACACTCCGGAGATACGAACCAGGGACAAGCAGGAGAAGCTCGCTGGATACAAAGCGAGGGATTGGCTACGTGAGCAGATAGACGGAAAAGAGATCATGGTGAGAACGGAGAAGACCGGGAAGCACGGTCGATACATCGCCACGATATGGTCTATCGATGAGAACGGAACCAGGTCCGAAGAGAGCCTCAACGACGAGATGCTTCGCAGCGGACTCGCCAGGGTCTATGGCTGGAAGAACAAAGAATGAACCACCTGGTCCTCGAAGCCTTTGTAGACGAGCTGGAGAAGCTCTCTGAAGAACCCGTTCGCGTTGCTGAGTTTGAGCCTACGGAGATATCCGCTAAGCCAGTGGCGCCACCAAAGGTTCAAACAAAGCAGCCGCTCTGGCGACGAGCACTCAAGCTGCCATCAAGAACTGGCGGGTTCCTACAGCCAGGCGGCATTCACGGCGAGAGGTCCCTGGCCGGCAAGGCCCCAGTTCAGGCCTCTGGGGCAAAGCCAGCGGAGGCCCTGGGAGAGCAGAGGGACCTTCTGGCAAAGACTAGAGGTACGCCTCGCGCTAAGGACTTTGGCCAGGTGCCAGCGGGACATCCTTCTGTCGACACGCCGCGTCAGGCTGCCATACGAAGCTACTACCGGCAGCACGGAATCGACGAGCCAGCGCTTGGGACCGGCTGGTCCGACTGGAAGAGCAGGGTTCCTGTGGATAAGAAAACAGGAACAGTCTCCAGGAGTGCGCACGCCCTTCCACAAAGCGACCCACTTCGGGGAGAGATGCGGGCGATAGTTGATGCGGCTGCAGAAAGAAGGGGCGTCGACCCAGCCCTCCTCTCCGCCCAGCTTCGATGGGAGTCTGGCTTCAATCCATACGCACAGAGTCACACCGGCCCACTCGGCATAGCGCAGTTCACCAGAAACACCGGAAGAGGCTATGGGCTGCTCGGTGAGTCTGAGTCTGGAGAGAAGTTCGACATTAGAGAAGATCCAACAGCTGCGGCCGATGCATCTGCAAGGCTAATGAAAGACCTCCTCGGCAGATACAAGGGTGATGTGCCAATGGCGCTTGCTGCGTACAACTGGGGCGGCGGAAGCATAAGGGACGCCATGTCGGCAGGAGGAGTCGAACCGGGAACGTCGATCCTCGACCCAAGAGCCTTCGGAAGACTAAGGGGCGAGACTCAAAACTATCTTAGAGGGATACTTGGTGAGGTCGGAGGATATGACCTCCCGCCGAGAGTCCTGGCGGAGAGATAATGAACGACACTCCACAAGATCTTGTGTGGGATGCATTCTTCGGTGAAGTGAAGAAGATTGCAGAGGACAAAACGCATCGAGCTCGCCCAGTGGTGTTCAATCGAGAGATGGACGTAGATCACGACGTTGAACGCGAACAGAAGAAAGACAAGCTCGAGCGCACAGGGTACCTTCGGCTAATCACTCGAGAGGGATAACCGTGGACACAGCCCACATCGAAAAACGAGCAGCAGAGCTGGGAATCGACGACGCAAGGTTCACCAAGCGCTCCCATGTCCTCACCGGAAAGTGGCGCCTGGAGGACATGACCGATGACGACATACTCGAAGTGAACGACTGGCTCGACTTCGTTGAGGAGCATGAGAAGGTCGCAGCGGCCCCGAAGCACATCTACATCACCGGCGTCCCTGGAGTGGGCAAGACCACCGAGGGGCAGCGGCTGTCGAAGGAGACGGGCCTGCCGCTGATCTCCCTGGACGGCATCAAGGCGAAGAACACCGCCGGCGCCCGACAGTTCATCAAGAAGAACCTCGACACTCCGCACATCATCGAGGGCACCCAGATCCTCGGCTTCCGCCCCAGGGACCTGAAGGGTCACAAGGTCTACTTGATCGAGGAGCCGAAGTCCGTCGTTGTCGACAGGCTGGTCCGCCGTGGATGGAACGACGAGAGCGGGAAACGGCTCCGAGGCGAGAAGCACCGCGCGCGGTTCGAGACCCTCTACGACGAGATGGCCGGCCACGCCGAGGCGTTCAAGGACGCGAACAGCCCGACGACGATGCTCGCTGAGATCGAGAAGAAGGCAGCTCACGCCAAGTCTAGGCTGAAGCAACGCGCCCCACATGTCCCTCCAGCTGACCTTGATCGTATCGAGGCTATGGCTGCTACGCTCAACCTTGACCCGCTACGGACCTACCACACACGACTACACGGTGGTGGATATGCCGTGCTAGCGCCAGTAGGCAAGCCCGGCAGAGTGAAGCACGTCGTAAAGACGGTGTTCAGTCACGGCTCGAAGCCGCCAGGAACCAGGCTTCCTGCGCTACCGAGACTCGAGAAGAAAGCTAGTAGAACCTTTACAGACAGGGACCAGACCTACGATGTCGAGAAGCTTTGGGGATCCAGCGGAAAGCCCGAGAGAATCTCTCCAGACGAACTGCTCAAGTCGACTGGCCGAACTTGGGGAAGCGGCAAGAGCAGGTTTGGCTGGAAAGACGTTCTCAGCAACCCAAAGAAGTATCCGGATCACATAAAGCGAATAGACACCGCTGACCTAAAGCAGCCCATACTTGTCCATAACGGCATCGTGGTTGATGGGATTCATCGGCTTGTGAGGGCAAAGAGAGAGGGCAAGAAACTACTGGCCATCAACTTGTCCAAGTCGGACATGGAGGGGGCGCTTACAAAGAAAGCCTTCACCGACGAGCTCGAGAAGAAGGCGGTTAACGCTGCCTGGGTTGCTTCTCGCCTTGGCCCGGGGTTCGAAACCGCTGTTGGAAAAAGAATACTTAACGTAAGCAGGTCGGACCCGTCTCACGCCCTCGGGTTGGTAGAGGCCAGCATGTATCCTCAGCTCTCAAGAATTGAGGCGATGGTTAATTCTAGGGCCGCAAAGGAAATGGCCTCTCGCGCCGACCCCAAGGTGTATGCGGAATCCTTGCTGAAGCAGCAGCAGCTACGTGGTCTCCGCCGCGGGCCAGCGAGAGTCGAGCTTCACCCGGAATCTGTAGAGGCACTGAAGCCATGGCCGTCCCTGAATCCAGTGCCGGCGCCGTTGGAATACATTCCTCAGTCTGAGTGGTCAGCCCTCGGGAGAGAAATGCGAGACAGGTTTCTTGGCTCGTCATCGGGATTGGCCGCACACATGTCAACCCCCGGCAAGATAGCCCTTGCGTCTGATCTCACATCCGGTGCCTTCACCGACGAGCTCGAGAAGTCAGCGGGATTCAAGGACACCTTTGAGCGCCTGAAGAAGAAGGTCAGCGCGTTCGACGTTGGTGCTGCGCTAGCTACCGCTGGGCTGGCCGGCCTTACCGCTGCAGACATCAGGCGAGGCGGGTTCAGGGGCCGGGGTGCTCATCCAGAAGTCGTTCGAGACCTACTCAAGGTGGTGTCTGGTCTTCCGAGGTCGAGAGTACGGTCTGCTGTAAGGCGCCTTACGCCAGATGATATCCCAGCGATTGGCGTGGTAACGAACAAGGCGCAGCTAAGAGACCTTGTGGAGCACCGAATGAGTCTGATTGAGCTCCCAGGACCTCTAAAGAACCTTACGGCGCGCGAGCGCAACGCAATCGTTGACGAGGGAACCGCAAAGGTGTGGGCTCAAATAGAGCAGGGTAATGCGATGGCATACGCGGGAAAGAGAACTCGCCCAACGATCGTTGCGTCTCCAAAGGCACCAGAGTCAATAGTTGCTCATGAGGTTGGCCACATTACGGACTACTACAGGGGCGGACCCAACGCGAGGGCCTTCAACGAAATGGACGCAGTGTTGTTCGGCTCGGCAATGGACAGGGCTAAGGCTGTTGCTAGCAGGACGACAGCTCGCGTCCTTCATCCTCATCACAAAAAGACCATTATGGCGCCGGAGCAGGCTGCGTGGGGGCTTGTCCCAGAGTCTGCCGAGAGGGCTGTGGTTATGCCTTCCGCCCTGAAGACATACGATACGGGGTTTTACTATGGACGAGCGCCTCTCGCGCTTGGCGCCTCTGTCGCCACACCCACAGCGTGGGCCGCTGTTCGTGGCGGCGAAGCTCTTCTGGATAGGCGAAAGAAAAAGAAGCTCGAGAAGTCCGCGGCTGCAAGCCCAACTATCATTGGAGAGTTGCTGCGCAGGTCTGGTCGCGTCGGAGCATCCAGGAAGTACGACATCGGGACTGGAGTTCTTGGGGAGCGGCTCAGGAAGGTGCTTACGAAGGAGTATGGGCCTTCGTGGTCCAGGATCATACCGAGAAAGGCGAGCCGAGGGTTAGCTGGCGTAGTGGCGAAGCATCCAGAGCTCGCCCCAATGCTGGCGTTTCCTGGCCTGCCTCCCGGAGGGCCTCTTGTTTATGCTGCCCCTAAGATCGGCATGCAGAAGGCTCTTGGCGTAAGGAAGAGGGGCGATCTCGAGCGGCTCCTTCTTCGGTTGGCTGAAAAGACCGGCAGGGTTCCGGGTATCCCGAGCAGGGGCGCTTTGACCTCCGGTCTTCTTGGGTCCGCGGGAGTGGGCGGCCTTGCTATGGGCGGCCTTGCTTCACACAACATTCCCCAGCTCACATATCACGGAGACGGAACACAATGAACACACGGAGACGGAACACAATGAACAACATCATACTTAATGCCTTTGCTGATGAGCTGGAGAAGTGTGCTGCACCATCAGACGCAGCCAGGGTCGGGAAGGGGATCACCGATGTGTTGGGCTGGATTGCAAGAGCGGGAAGATATGTTGCTCCGATGACTCTTCTTCCTGCGGCCGGCGCGATTGCTGGATACAAAGCTAGCGAGCATTCACCGGCAGCCGGTGCCGCAGTTGGTGGCCTTGGTGCCCTGGCGGCCCTTATAAACCTAAGAGGCGGAAGAGCCCTCCCAATCGCAGAGAGAATGACCAGGCCCAAGGCTCATCGGCTGGGCCAGGCTTCCGACCTTGAGCGCATTGAGGCCAACGCCCTCAGGTATGGCCTTGGCGAGTACTTTATGTACCCAGGCATGGCGCTTGGCGCTGCTGCGGGAGCCTCGTTCCCGAAAACCGAAGAGGCTCGAAGAGAGCGCCTTGCTCGAAGAATTGCAGAGTTGAGCGCAGAGATGCAGGGCGGCCCAGAGGAAGGGCTGCCAGAATGACCACCGAAGTTCTTTGGGCATCGTTCGCCGACGAGATAGAAAAACTCTCTGAGCCGATAACCGAGCGAGCTCCAGCAGCGGGCGCTGTTATTGGCGGTGGCGCTGGAGCACTCGCTGGCGTAAAACACGGCCTCAGATCTTCGGCACGGACGGGCATCGCTGGCGCTCTTGGTGGTACCCTGCTTGGACTGCTCGCCAGATCTGGAGGGAGAAGCAAACGTGAACAAGCTGATTAAGCCCGGCCGACAAATGGCCCGCAGCGACATGCCGGGCAGATTTATACTTCCGAGCTAACAATGCCCTTCAAATCACAAGCACAGCGCCGCAAGTTCTATGCTATGGCTAGTCGTGGCGAGATGAGCCCGAAGACCGTACGCAAGTGGGAGACAGAAACAGTGGGACCTTTGCCAGAACGACTAAGCAAAACCTCGATGATAATGGATGCTTTTGCTGATGAGATGGAGAAGCAGGCTCGTCATCCGTTCTTGGCAGCTCCATCCAAGATACAAATGCTGATAGCCGCGCTCGCCGGCACAGGCCTTGGGTTTGGCGGGGTTGCCGCGTTAGGAGATGCCGCAAGGCATAAATACCCAGAGCAGTTCGCTGAGGATTCATGGGGGCGGCCGGGCTCCAACTCAGCGGGGGGCTCGATACCTCCAGCGCTAAGGGGTGCAATCGGCGGAGCCACGCTCGGTGGACTTGAGGGTGGACCTATTGGCGCGGCACTTGGAGCCCCAATAGGTATGGCGGCTGGGGCTGGGATTGGGATTGGAGCCCATCGTGCCCAGCCACTGCTCTGGCCGAATACCAAAGAATAGAACCACGCATTGTCCGAAGAAATGCAACGGAGACAGGCGCTTCACGATCGAAGCGAAAAGCTCCACGCTAACTAAAAAGTAATCGGCGACGCGAGGAAAGGACCCGCCAGCCACACGGCCAGCGGGTCCTCCCATCATCTCAAGCTACCTGACTCCATAAAGCCGGTAGCACACGTACGCCACGAACGCCGACGTCAGAACCACTCCAGTGGCCATGCCGGCCACGAAGCTCACGCCTCTGCCGGTTCGGGGACCTCTGGAAGCATGGGCTTGAACCACCCGTGCATTTCGGTGTGTCGACTGAGCATTGTACCGGCCGGACCAAGCTTCAGCCCTTCGGTGAAGCAGTTGTACAGACTGTACAGATTGCGGTCCTCGAACTGCTCGTGCCGCGGCTTCTTCCAGTCCTTCAGAGCGATCGTGACCTGGTGCGGCTTCAGAATGCCGTGGCCCATCGCCCGACCGATGATCTCGAAGCCTCGGTCGTCGTCGACCTCGATCTCCTTCATCGAATCGAGCTGATCGTTCATGACAGCGAAGTGAAGACCAGACTCTCGAACTGCCTTGTCGACACGAGAGACCACGTCTTCCCAGACGTTACGAGTGTGCTTGCGCATGATGACAGCAGCGCTTCCGCTGAAGCACAGGTTGTCACAAACGAACACGCTCGCTCCGCTGGCGAAGCCAACAGACAGGCTGTAGTCGTAGCTGTTGCGAAGCCCGATAGACAGGCCTCTTGCGTCGTGCCCGGTGTCAACTCGCATGACACCAAACATCTGTTGATCGTTACGGCTCAAGCCGTAGGCCTCGCTCTCAATCTCCATATCAAGCAGGGTTTCGATCCGATGTCGGACCAATCCGATCAGGTCTTCGTTTGGAACCGGGACGTAGGTCCTGGTGGCCTTCGGGACCGGAACGGCGAGAACCTCATTGAGTCCCGCACTGTGTCCATCTGCCGTGTGAATTATCAAACCTTTCATCTCTTCCGTCCTCCTGGGTTGTTGAGGGCATACCTTGCCCATAGGTCTTCTACCATTATAAATGGACCGCTCAGATTTTCATTTAACTTTCTTAGCGCCAGCAAGTACCCACTCATCCCATGTGAGCATCAGGGTCTGTGACTTCATTCCTCCTTCGTCTTTCCAGGCATCGAGCTCGGCCTGGGTTCCTTCTGAAAGCTCGTCGTCGTCTGTCTTGATCACCCAGAGCCTCGACTTTGGTACGCCAGCAACTGCCCGCACGATCTTGCATGCGATCTGGAGTCCATTTGCGCGGTCTCTTGGGCTGTCGTCTTCCCCGTACGCACCGAGAAGAATCGCCGGGTGAATTACGATGGGAGACAGTCCTTGTTGAACCGCAAGGCTCGCAACGGCCACCGCTCGCATCGAATTGACCTCTCGCCCAGAGCGACGATCTTTCTCTCTGAAGGGTCCAGCGATGTAGACAAGCGGCATACCGCATTCGTCCAAGTCTTCGCCTCGGCCGCACTGTGGACAGAGAGATCCGTCCTCGTCGTGTGGCGCGTCTCCGCAGAAGAAGAGCTCTCCGCAGAAATGACATTCGAGCCGCATGTGTGGGTGCTTGCACTTCCATCCGTCGTCTACAGACATGCTGCTCCTTCGTCTAGCTGGGCTAGTGTGTTTCCGTTGAGCCGCTCCTGATAGTGCGTCGGGATGGTGTCGACATAGACCAGGTAGGCACCCCATCGGGGAGTTCCCTCACGGAGAGTCGTGTCCGCCTTGCCGTTCCGGATCCACCCGTAGATGGTGCCCTTGCTGATTCCGAGCCACCTCGACAGGTCCGAACAGGAAGCCCTCCATCGGCTCTTCACCTGGCATCTGGCATCTCCAGTGTCGATGTAGTACTGGCCGCACACAGAGTGCCCGCAAGACCGGTGAACCACTCCGAGCTCTTCCTCGTCGACGAGCCACATGTCGCCCACCTTGGCCTCGTACAGCTCGCCGGAAGAGAATGCGACTCCATCCGAACTCAAGGACGCGTCTATATTGCCCGCCTCTTTCAATACGATCTCTCGCGCTCTTTCCTCGCTCTCCGCCCTCACCCTGGCCGACATCGCCAGAGTGATATCAAATGTGTAAATAGGCATGCTCCTCCTTCGCGGACTAGCCGCTTGATCCAGCTGCTCCCGCATGCAGGACATGTGGGTGGTGTGTAGTACATATGGTGTCCGCAAGTACCGCAGTACGATTCGTAGTCAGGCAAAAGACTTCAGCGCCATCTCTCGAGGAACCGGACCATTGAATTCGTACCACCCTGTCATGTGGGTGGTACTCACGAGCTCAGGACAGAGCTTCTTGAGTTCATCGAGGGCATAGGGACGAATATGGTTCGCCAGGACTTCTGGGAACCCATATAGTCCGTGCGTATCTGTCATCTTCTTTTTCTTGGCTGGGTCCTGGAGCATCTTGTTTGCGACCCAGATTGCCATCTCGTTGTATGCCCTCTCGTCCACCTCCTCTGGGAAGTCGCCACTGCTTCTGTTCTTGATCTCATCCAGCCAGGCAACCTCTTCCTCGTTGCTCTTGGTATGGCATTCCTCTGAGCAATAAACGAGGTACATGATTGCCTTGCTCTTCGTGTCCGGCCCCCAGCCCGAGTGGTCTTCTTTCCCGCAGTGTTCGCACGGAAAGTAGGCCGGTCGCTTTTCATTACTCATGACTCCTCCTCTGCTTGTCGCACTTGACTGACAAGCTCTTTAGTCCATGCCTTCTGCGCCTTTTCAACGTCCTTCCAGTGGATGAAGGCCTTACTTCCATCCATAGCGAGGGCCTCGTTGACGGCATCTACCTGAGACTCAGCGGGGAACCATGTGCTCTTGTTTAGGTCGCCTAGCTCAGAGGCATCGAACACTCCGCCGTCTGTTGAAGCGCATTCGCCAGGACCGTCGTACACAACCACATAAGCAATTCGGATATGCCCATCCCTGCTTTCAAATACAGAGAAGTCAGACCAGATAACCGTATCGGACTCATAGTCTTCGTCGCCCTCTATGGATTCGCATATGGCATATTCGCTTCGCTCCATAGCGTCGAGGCTCTCAACCATTTCTCTGTCGCTTGGAAAAGCTGCTCGCTCCTCTTGTTCGCAGCGCCTATCCCATGCTTCGCTTGGGCATTCGATGCGGCTCATGCTTCCTCCTTCCTCCTTCCTGCATGACTCAAGAGCACCAGACATGTCGATTGAGTGCGTTGGGTCCTCACTGTTAATGTCCGACCAGACGCGCAGCCACCACTTCCCCTCGTAAAGCTCAAGGTAAATCGGTGAATCACCTGGAGTGCAGCAGGTCCCCATCCCCTCGACGAATACCTCGATGGACGGGTATGGGGTCTCGTTCGTTTTAGTGCTGATCATGTCGTTGGCGCGGATTACTGTTTCAGGTTTGGTATTCACGGTGCTTCCTCCAGCGGTGTGTTCTTTGCTCATGCCTCCTCCATCCAATGCGTTCCAGCGCCGTGTCTTGAATTGCCCAGGTCGCAGGCCCATCCGGCCAGAGCGAGCGGGATAGGCTTCCCGTTTCCGCTTTTGCCGTTGACCTTCCAGTAAACTATCCACATGCCTCCTCCTTTGCGGCAGCATCGAGGGCCTCCTTGACCTGCTGGGCAGGGAACTTGAAGACCTTGCCGCTGGTGGTCTCTTTGCCGAGTACGTTGAACTTACGGCCCCTCGGCTTGATGCCGCAGACCTGGTACGCCCCGGTGTACGTCTTGAACGGCTTCCCGTAGTCGTCTGGCTGAAGGCCGAACCTGGCCGCGTACTTACGGAACTCAGTCTCTTTCGGATCGACAGCCTCACCGTCCTCTGACCTTTCAGGGACGACGAACTTGAATGCTACAGGGACCTCAGTCTGAGAATACGTGCAGTGTTTTCTGGACACGATGATGCCGTGCTTCATGGCGATGTGGCCCAAGGCCTCCTCCGACTCGTCCAGGAGCATCCTCACAGTGCCTTTATCAATAGAAGTAATAGTCATTAGTCTTTCTCCTCATCCTTCAGGATTTTCTTGAGTTTCGTCTTGGTCTCTCTGTCTAGCCACTTGCCGACGTCGGCAAGAAACGCATCCATTGGCTCGGTTATGACATTCAGGAAGTGAATCCCAACCAGCTCCTGGACTTCTCCGGGGTGGACGTATTCAGCGAAGAACTTGCCGAACACCTGCTCGTAGATGTGAATCCTGGCCCACGTCTCCTGCCAGTTTTCTTCGGTGATTCGCCCGATCTTGATGAAGGACATCGTCATGATGAGAACTTGAACCAATGGGCTCTCTCTGATGAGCGTTGTTTTGCTCTCGTCCTTGTATCGCCAGTTGAACGGAACACACTCCTGGGTCCAGGTAGTGCTTCCGTCTTCGTGTACCTGGACGTTCTTCTTCGGCGGGTTCACGATCTCTTCGAGCGTCTGCCCAGCCTCGAGGTCGTCTCCAGTCATGTAGATGAAGCAGATGTCTTCCCACCCAGCAACACCCGCAAAATCTACGTGTGTGGGCATATCGCCCTCCTAAAGCAAAAGGCGCACCCCTCCACAAGAGAAGAGTGCGCCCATAGTTGTTGTTCTATTTCTCTGCGTCGCGGTGAGCCAGGCTCATTCGTACCGTCTCATCTACGTCGATCTTCTCCCTGTCGCACAGGTGGAATAGGTCGCACATGAGGCCTCGTATCTTGCCCTTGGTTGGCTCTGACGAGCTGCCGCTCCATGCGGCGTGTGCTTCTGTCGCACACAGGGCCAGATCCGCTCTGTCGTTGTTGCTAGGATTGCTGTTCTTGCTGAACGGGATCCTCAGTAGCAGTGATTCCATCTCCATCCTCCATCTGTTCGATGCTGTCGAACGTCATGTCCCAATCGGTCCACTTCCCGTCGATCTTCTTGAATGTGTATCCGTCGGAGGTCGTGTGTGACTCCTCCGCGGCTTCCCAGAGTTCGGACTTAGCCCTTTCCCACACAACGGACGCCCTCTCGAACAGGTCCTCTCTCGGCTCCCCGATGACCAGCAAGTGCACCGCACGCAGGTCGCAAAGTAGCCTTGCAAATTGGGCGTTTTCGCTTATCAGGAGATCTCTCTGTGCGAGAACATCCCTGTAGACCTCAGCATGCGCACCATGCTCGCCCCACACTGAGGCGATCTCCTGATGCAGCTTCTCTTCATTGAAGACATCCATATAAGTCCTCCCTTCTTTATGCTTATACCGTTAGCTCATTAGTCCTCCGTCGACGCCTGGGCCCTCTACGGCTCCACCTACCACCGTCTAGGCGCAGACTCTCCGAGGGGACCGAATCTACTGGTGACGTAGTTACCGCCGCCGCCTTCGTAGTCTGCATCTCGGTTGTACTCATTGTTTCCTACGATCTTCCCTCCTGAGTTCCTAGACCACTTCACAGAGTTGAGCTTCTGCATTACAAACCTCCCGAACCAGGAGGATCTGGCTATGTCAACTGCATGGTTGTTCTCTGGAACATCCCAAACAATGGTCCGGGTCTTATTGTTGAGCGATACAGTCAAGTCACTGACGGAGATGGTTGCGCTCTTTGACGTAGGCAGTAGTCCCAGGTCTTTCTTCTTGGGGCTCTGGAAAATCATTACTCGATTGTCTTCGCTCCATCTCCAAAGGAGAGATCGAAGCTCGCAGTCATTGCCTATGTCGTGTCGACGTGTGTAGTCGAACAGTGCAGACATCAGTGCGTTGTCTCTGTTTCTGCCCCTAAGTCCCTTGGCCTTTTCCTTCATTTCTTTGTGCGTTGACTTCGCGTGGCCGAGTGACTCGATCAAGTGCGCATTCCATCGCTTAATGACCGCCGTACGAAAAGCCGGCCACTGATTTGCTGGGATTACGATCGTGCCGCTTTCCCATTCATAGGTGCTCATGATTCTTCCTTTGTTCTGAGTCTGTCTATTTCCAGAGATTTGTTTGCGTCGATCACCTGAGCGGCAAACAGCGAGCCAGGCGTGTGCCTGGACCCGTCTGCTTGTCGTTCATTTGGCGCCGGCTCTCTGTACTCCTGGCCGTTCTCTTCTTCCTCGTCCATCTCACACTCCACCCAGACCCAGGCCATCACATAGGCGCCCTTGTCGTCCCCGCGAGAGGGCTCGGCTTCGGGGTCGATCTCGACGACTCCCCCTTCCTCGAAGTTCCTCCGGGCCTCCTTCCGGTACCACTCGCCGCTGCCCTGCTCCTCCTCCTTGAGATCGTCCAGTTCATCTTGAATCCTCGGCCCGTACCAAACGTCACGTGGGTTCTCTATGAGATCCTCTATCTCCTTCTCCCCTATCCAGGGGGCCTCGTAGTGCCCATCCACATGCTTGATGCCGAATTCCCATAAAATAGACCCTTTGGACACAACTACGTTGCTCCAGGCAATCCGCACGTTCCCCTCTTCTGACGGGTCGAAGTCCTCGTCCCAGCAGCCCTCGCTCACCTCTATGTCCGAAAAGGGGAAGGCGACTCTCACGGCATCCGGTACCGCCTTCTCCACGATTCCGATCTTGGTCTTCAGGTCCTTGAGCCCGTCGATGTCGATGTCCACCGCCGTTACGAGGGACTCGTACTCGTTGCTTGATTCAAATATCAGCTTCATTTCTCTTCCTCCTCTACGAAGTCGAGCCAGTCGTTCACCTTCTCTATGTCTCGGCTGTCGCTCATACTTCCTCCTTCCTCCTTCATTGCCTTTTCCCAAACGATGTGTGCTCGGTCGAATAGTTCGTGCAGGTCCTCATCATCAAGACTCATGGAGTCCCGAATCTCGGGCCAGTTTAGAAGTTCCTCGGCTGCTACGATTTCACACAGCAGGCGCGCAAACTGGACCTCATTGCTCCCCCAAACATGGGATGGGTTGCTCATACTTCCTCCTTCTCAGGCCTTCCTTCTCTTGACTCCAGGTCATCCCAAAGAAGCCACGGCTGTATAACTTGCTCGCTCCCTTCGTCTGACCCGTTCCAAACGTCAATGGAGACTCCGTCCTCGTTGAACATGACACCGACATCAGCTGACCTGGCTCCGCCAGGCTCTTTAATGCCAATCCATACTCGGGCGTTTGCATAGGACTCAGATAAGGCGTAATCGCACTCTCCCTCTGGCTCCAGTGCGCGTGGTTCGTTGGCCTCTCTCATCCAGTCCTGCCATGAGCCGTAGCAGGGGGCGCAGATGGCGCCCCCTGTAATGGCCGGCTTATTCATAATCAACAAGACCTGGGCGATGCTGCACCAGTCGTCGTCGTCGTTGATTTCGCTAGAGCACCTGACGCACCTTGACGCCCCGCTTGTGAGCATCTTCAGGAACGCTCCGGCAGACCCTGCCGTGTACGTGTTTTTCGCTATATCGACCTCAGCTGGAGATCGGTCCGGTTCATTCGTCATCTTTTTTCTCCATCCATTTTGTTTCGGCAGATCCGCACTCAGCACAAACCCAGACGTTGTCAGGCTCTGGCGGTGATGCGATCTCTCCTCCGTTGTCAGTTACCTCTATGAAGTTGCCATGCTCATCAACGAGCCACTCCTCAACGACATGAGCACTCGCGAAGAATGTTTTGTGGCTGCTGCCACCTGGGCAGACCATCATCGTCGGTCCAGCAGCTTGTAGAAGCACTCGCGCGTTGCGAGGACATCGGACATTGCTCGATGGGCCGTGTTGTTTTCGATTCCCAGCTTCTCGCAGAGAGCCTTGAGGCCCATGCTGCTGATCTCGCCACCGATGCTGCAATAGGCCATCGTTGAGATGTCGAGATGCCAATAGCCAAACTTCGACCTCACACGTGACCTCCTGTACTCGCTCTCCAGGAAGCCCATGTCGAATGCGGTGTTCTTGCCGACCAGGACGCGGTTGCGAAGGACGTCATTCAGCTCTCCGGCTATGTCTTGGAAGAACGGAACCCCCGGAGCCGTAAGTGCGTCAAAGGGGATCTTGTTGATCTCCATCGCCTTCGGCTCGTACCGATTGATGTCTCTCGGCCGAATCAGCTTCTGGTATTCGCACACTGGCGTCGGGAGCTGCCCAGTCCCAGAAAACAGAGGGCTTCTAGCCGAGAGTGGTGGGTCTACGAGAACCGCGATCTCGATGATCTCGTAGACTGATGAATCTAGGCCGGTGGTCTCTGTGTCCAGAAATGCCAGTTCCTTGTCGTGAATACTCATTTTGTTTCTCCTAGTTTGAAAAGTGCGACGCTCCTGACCTCTCCTGCCGGAGGGATCTGCACGTTTGATGTATCGATGCCAGCCGAGAGAAGCTCGCCTAGCTTGCGTAGGCCGTCCGTTAGGACAGACCTGAATTTGTTGCTATCCATGTCGGGCTTGAAGTGCATGCCGAAGTCCATCCGGTCTTCGTCAACGGTTACTCTTCGGATGGTTGATGGAGCCCTCTCTTTGCAGCCAGCCTCTAGCGGTGAGCTGAAGTGCCACCTCTTTCCGAACCCCTTGCCTCCCCAGTAGTAAGTTATTGCCGCAGCCCTCGAGACAAGGCCCTTGCCCCCATCTACCCAGATTTCGCGCTCTCCGGCCTTTAGGGCGACTGGATCGAGCATGAGGTTGTAGGGGAGCACAGCCCCGTCTCCAACCTGCGACATCTCCTTGTGGAAGGATTCGCTGTGCCACATGCGAGAGGCCTCTATGTTTTTACTGAGGCGAATGACGACGCCCACTGGGAAGGTTCCGTCTGGACTTGCATACCTTTGGAAAAACCTAGATATGGCTTCGTCAATTCCTATACTCTCGCCCATCACCTCATCGTGAGGAACGAGCATTGGGTCTGATTGCTTCTCGTGCTCTATCCTTGGAGGTCCGTTTTCTATCCCGATTTGGCCGCCACATTCAGGGCAGTAGTTAGGCGAATTGAACGCTCTCAAGTCAAAGCCGCACACTTGGCAAAAGTTCATACTTCGCCTCCTTGCTGATATGGTTATGTGTGGGTGTCCTCTTTGCTTATACCGTGATAGATTTGCTTCGCTCATCAACTGGAGTACCGCATGCCGGTTCTAGATCTCGCTAACAACACAGCTATGAACGAACTCCTTGGCGGGGGCATCACCGACCGCCAGGTCGAGGCCTTTGCAGAGGACGCTGCGCGCGGTTACCTCGAGAAGAGCGCAGACCCAAACGAGACCATCGAGAAGATCGCAAGAGACGGATCGATCCCAGCCAACTTTGTCGACCGCATCTGCGAGCTGACGAACGTTAAGATCTACAGCTCTCTCCTGAAGACAGCCGAGCCCTCTGGCCGCGTTAACATCAAGTTCCCACTGGCCCGAGGAAGAGGCATACGAGAGTCGATCACGTCCCCAACCATTGCGGTTAAAGAGGCCATGGATAAGACGGCGTCTGACAGGACCGGAAGCGTTTCCGCCGACTTTCTAAACGCCCCTCCAGCGTGGCTCAGGACTCTTTCGGACGACTCCCTGTCTAAGCTCGCAGAGGATTCTGGATACCAGACCTTCTTCCGAGGAATGCTTGCCAAGGACAACTACAAGTCTCCAGACGACATCCCAGAAGAGAAGAAGAAGGCGTTCTTCGAAAAGGTAGATGCGTCTTGGAAGTCTAAGAAGGAGTCCGTTGGCCAGACCAAGGAAGCCTTCTACAAGTCAGAGCAGCCGACGACGCCTCATCCCAAGTACGCAAGGGCTTACCTCGCAAAGATCGCAAGCGCTGAGCAGGAAGCCAAGGGCGATATCTTGGGCTACATCGATGAGATCGAGCGACACAGCCGCAAGATCGTGAAGGTTGCCATGGGTATGCTGGTCACCGACGCCGATGAGCTCCGGGAGGAGTACTTCGATGCGTGTGAGCTAGGCCTTGATAAGCTGGCTAGGCCACTAATCGAAGAGGCGTTCAGGCGACTTGAGAAGACCGGCGAGCTTCCTTACGATGTGAAGCTGGCAAGTGTGGCTCCCGAAGAGTATCTTCCAGAGAACTTCCCTGGTCGCGTTACAAACGGCATGGACCAGACAGTCAAGTACCTGAAGCCTCTCTATCAGGCCACAGAAGACTTGGGAGAGAAGCGTCAGTTCTTGCAGGCCGTTAGTCACGACCGCGATAGGATGATCGAGCGTGTTGAAGAATACTCCAGAGAGAATCGTGCTTGAGGCGTTCGCCGATGAGCTCGAGAAGGTTGGCGGCCAGATGGAGAAACTTGCGCTGTTTGGTCTTGGTGCCAAGACTGTTGGCGCTGCCGCCAAGAAGCCTGGATTCTTGGGCAGGGTCGGCAAGGGCCTCAAGGGCTGGTTCGGCCCACTAAGCCTTGGCATTACGGCGATCCTTGCTCCGTTTACGATGAAGCGATTCGCCAATACGGCCATTAAGGGACCAGAGAAGCTGCGCCCTCCATCATTTAGCCCAGGGAGACCTCGCGGTGGATTCCACGGATAACAAAACGATCGAGTCTCTGAAGCTTCTTGATGATTTCGTAGGGGCCGGCGTGATCACGAAGGAGGCCGCCGAAGAGATTGCCTCCGAGCGAGAGGCTATGATCGAGTCGGCCGCATCCGACGCTCTTCATGGCGAAGAGAAGACGGCGAGTCTTGTTGAGCTGATACAGCAGATCAAGGGGCGGGTCTCGCCAAATCCAGCACTCAGGAGCGTTGACCCGACGTACCTCCACAGCCTCCAGGAGGCCTACAAAGAAGGCATTCGGCAGGGGGCAAAGAAGGTCCCGGCGTCTGCCATGTCTATGGGAAGCCCATGGAGAACGGCTGCCGCACTCATGGCCTTGGCCATCGGCGCGAGAGGGGCTGGGGCTGCCGTTGAGAGCTTCACCGACAGGGCGAGGCGAAAGAAGCTTCGGCAAGAGGTGGTTCTTTCTAGAGAGACCATGTTCGACAAGAACCCGGAGCTCAAAGAAAATAGGGAGCTCGCCAACGAAGCTTTCGATGTTCTGGAAAGATATGCGCCGTCGATGGCCGCAAGCCCAACTGTTGCTGGTACGTTTGTGAGGCAGACGCTAAACCAGGGCGGATATGAGTCCGCGCCAGTTGAGCCTGTGCAGGTGAAATCTTTGATTGAGTCTGAGTTGTCGAGAGAAAAAGCCCATGATATTGGCGCGCCTGGCTCTGGAGAGTTGTCCAAGGGCGTGTCGCGAGATGTATCCAGCGTTGTCGGAAAGATGATGGCTGGCGAACTTTTCTAGGAGTAAAAGATGCCCAACCCATTTTCCGCAATCGCAAGCCTTGTTCGGTCCCCAGGATTCCGAAAAGGGGCCCCCCTCGTCGGCGCAGCTGGCGCTGGCGCAGCTGGCGCAGAAGCCCTCGAGGAGAAGATCGACCTCGAGAAGGATCGCCTTCGCGCCCAGGGAGCCATGGCTGCTGTGGATGCCATGCAAGAGGCAGAGCATCAGATGCAGTCGTCCGAAGCCCTGATGCAGCAGGCTTACCAGGCCGGCGCAGAGGACATGATGGGCTATGGCGGTGGCGGCATGGAGAGTCTGGCGGCAGCAGAGGTTGCCCCTGGATTCTCTGCGAAGAAGAAGTCAACGGCCCTGAAGCCAAACGCGCCCGGAATCAAGGTTGCTGCGGTTCGCTCAGCGCTTCATGAGGTTCCCACTGCGTTTATGGATAGCGCAGACCTGTGGAAGTATGCAGGAGACGACTGGGCGTCGAGGGCCTTCGCTCCAGAGCCGCAGCTTCCTACGGTGACAAAGCGGGCTAGCTACAATCTCAAGAAGCTGGCTGGGCGCCTCGACTCTGAGAACGAGGGAATCGAACTCTTCTAAGGCCAAAATGAATGATCCGCTGCTCCATGGCTTCGCCGACGAGCTGTGTAAAGCAGCCGCAAGAAGAAGCACCGTCGCCGACAGCGCTCTCGCCGCAATCGAGGGTGATGTGGAGAGTGTTGGAAAGGCCAGGGGCTTTTTTGGCGGGATTGGGCAAATAATTAAAGAGAGGCTTGGGCTAGGGGACGACGATGTTATCGAGAGTCCAAGAGGGAGGCGGCTTGCAAAGGGCGTAAAGTCCTACATGGTCCCCGAGTACATATCCCGAGCCTCCGCTGCGCTAGGTAATTTTCCAGGCCCTCATTCCTCTGACGAAATAGCGGCGGCGTTTAATCAGGTTCTGGGAGAGCACGCGCCAGACATGCTTGCGCCTGGAAGCCAGATGGAAGTACGCCTGAAGGGGTGGGGGCCAAGCTGGACGAACGTTGGCCTGGGTCCTGGTGGTGTTTCTGAGGTCACCGCAGGGCAGCTTGGGACCGCCTATCATGAGGCTGGCCACGCTGCAGCCATAGAGAAGGTGTACAACGCTCTTGGTCCAGGCGCCCTCGGGAAGTGGCTGAAGGCATACGAGCTTTCTAGTCAGTATGGGCCGATGGCGGGCCTTGCCGCTATACCGCCAGTTGTTCTGGAGAAGCAGGAGAGGCCGTCCAGGCTTGCAACTGCTGCTCCCGCGCTGGCGCTGCTGCCATCGCTGCCTCACCTGGTTGAGGAGGGAAGAGCCTCGTACTACGGAGGACGCGCAGCCGCCAAGGCGGGCAAGATGCTTCCGTTCCTGAAAGATGTGCTCCCGTCGTCTTCGTACTACCTCGCAAGAGCTGGTGCGATTCCATTTGGCCTATACATGATCAACAGGATGAGAAATGCTCGGGCCGATGAGCTAGAGGCGGAGGGGCTGGAATGAGCACTCCGGGCGATCTGATCATCGACGGCTTCTCTGACGAGATGGAGAAACTTGGCGGCGCCAAGATGATGGCCGGCCTCTTTGGGCTTGCTGCGTTGCCAACGCTTATTCCAATGGCAAAGCAGAAAGCGCTGCAGGCGACCCTGTATAGGGGATACCAGGACCCAGGCCACATACCAGGAGCGCCAAGGTGGTATCAAAGGTATGGATCTGCATCCCGCGCGCCCAGGCTCGGCTTCTTTGAAAAACACCTCATGCATCCGCTGATCAGCGGACAGCCGCCGCAGTCTATCATTGAGCACCCGTTTGTTACGCCGAGAAGGACGCTGCATAAGATGAAGAGCGCAATTCCGGGCGGCCAGACGGCTGCTACCTACTACGGGAAAAAGTTCCCTGGCGTAGCCAAGGCGCTCACTCCAGGGAAGGCGTGGAATCCTCCTGGGGCATGATGACACTTATCCTGAAAAGCTTCGGCGATGAGTTGGAGAAGCTCGCGCAGGGAGAGCTTCCGATACTCACCTCTCCAGAGGTCCCTTTCGGGATAACAAGAGCGGAAGAGTACATCTATCAGCAGGCCAAGAAGCTGAACAAAAAGTATCCTTGGATCAATCCTGCCGACGAACTTCACGGTGCTGTAACCAGAAGACTCGAAGAGAGCGTTGCCAGGTCAGATCCAACCTCGAGAATGGCCGAGGCTCTTAGATCCGGGAAGATTACCGGAGAGCATTCCGATATGGCTGTTCGAACCGAGAGGGGAAAACTGGTATATCCTTTCCGAAAAGAGACTCGGATTCTTCCAGAGTTGAGCGAAGCAGAGGCGTACGCTAGATCAAGAGCGCGTGCCGGTGGAGTTCTTAGCTCGCTAAAGGAGCTGATCTCGGACAAAATGGCCTTCCGAAGGCTACTAAAGGTTTTGAAGGGGCGTTAAAATGGCAGATGTAAGAGTTGGAGCTCGGCCTTCGTCGATGGTTCAGAACCTGGCCGCTGCCGTGACTGTTGCGGGCACGGCTCCTGCGGCCGCGCCAGGGTTCAATGGTAGCGGGGAGCTTGTGTTCCCTCCCACTGGCACCATCGCTCCGGCAGCAGCGTGCGGCCTTTTCGATTTTCAGCAGGACAGGCCGATTGAGATCCGTCGAATATCGATAACGATACCGTCGGCCGACATGAACATGATCATCGGGATAGTCGATGCCAGCGGAGCATTCCTTCAGCTCGACACTGTGGCCGCGCCAGCCGTCGCCTTCATCATGACGGCGCCAGTGACGCTGATGAGGGGCGAGACAATCCGAATCACGTCGGGCGCGGGCTCGGCCGGACTCGTCACCATGAAGGTGACCGCAATGCACGTAGCCTCTGCTTGATAGGAGTCAGACATGCCAAAGAACCCACATGCACCTGAATACATCCGACAGGACGCTTCGTTCTTCACTGACATGTCGAACGACAAGGACATGCTGCAGTTCACGAACCGCAAGAAGTCCGAAGACGGCATGTTCTACAACGCCGAAGGCGCCGGTGACTCGACCGCCAAGCTGGTCGAAACCGAAGAGCCTAGAGAAGCTGACCACCCCCTCACCCTGGTCGAAGAGTCGAACCAGGATAAGTACGCAGCCATTTTGGCGCTCGAGAAGCAGGCACTGAGTCGCGCTGAGGTTGGCCGAAGCATAGGGCGAGTGAGCGCTGAGGTTGTCAGCGGGATCCCGGCAAGGATTGGCCTAGTCTCTGCGAAGAGAGGGGTCAAAAGGGCTGACAAGGCGGTGACTGCTCTGCAGCAGGAGCTAAGAAAGGCAAAGCCGCCCAAGAAAGGGGCTTTCACCTCTTCGAAGAAGCACAGAAAGAAGCTCCTGGAGTTTTCTAAGAAGCAGCGCGGGATGTCCCAGGCTGTCGCAGACATGAAGCAGCAGAAAAGGGTCTTCAGTGATCACGAGAAGGCACTCCGGTCCCACATCAAGGACATTAGGTCGAATCCGTGGTCAGCCGAACTCCGGCTCCCTAAATAGGGCAAGGTTATGACTAGCCCCACTACCTAAATGGACAAACTCCTCCTATACCCATCCATCGACGAGTACGGACAGCACGTATTTCCGATCGACCTCGATCGCCCAGCGGCGATTGATGGGCTGGAGAAGACCGCATCGAATCTGCATCCAGAGGTGCAGGCCTTCATAGACGACTTCAAGCCGATGGAGGGGCACACGGCCTTTCTGATCGACGCACTTGGGTCAGACGCCTACGGGGAGAACGTCAACGGAGACATCTTTCCAGCCGATATGCTCGCCCACAAGGGCGCCTACGGCCACAAGACGTTCGAGAAGCTCGCGTATCCCTACTATCACCACATCAACAAGGGCGAGAAGTACGCATACGGACCAAAGGTTGCGCTGTCGGTTTGGCACGAGCCGATGGAGCGTGTCCAGCTCATCGCCTACTGGAACGACAGCAAGTGCGATGACATCGTCGAGAGAATACTTGGCGGTGAAATTGTCGACGTCAGCATGGGGTGTAAGGTTCCGTACGACGAGTGCACCTATTGCGGAAACAGGGCCAAGAGCCGGGCTCAGTACTGCGACCATCTCAAGCACGACATGCGCAAGCTCATGCCAAATGGTGTCCGTGTTGCTGCCAGAAACTGGTACCCAAAATTCTTTGACATAAGTAGGGTGCTTCGCGGCGCAGAGAAGTGTAGTAAGTTCCTGATGCCCGTTGGGGTATCATTCAGGAGGTCATCGATTAAAGTGGCTTCGGAAGAAACGGATCTATCGGCGATGGGAAGCGCAGAGCTCTTCGATAAGGTTGCCTCTGTGACTGGGCTAGAGATCCCGGCGAAGATCGCTGAAGTCAAAGAGGCGGACATAGAAAAAAATGTCCCATCCAACCTCACTGAAAAAGAACTCGAGCCGGCCGGAAAGATTCTGGATGGCATGGGCTGCCTTCGACGAAGTGAGCCAGACATTCCAAAGGACCTGCTGAATAGGATGGCCTCCGGGCACCCGCTCAAGTCCGTGTTGGCTACCTTGCTTGGCGTTGGCGTTATGCCCAAGCCCCACGAATTCCAACGGATCATCTTGGTTTCCATTGGAAGAAGAAGAGAAGCGGATGACCTCGACGAGAAGGGCCATGTGTTTGACGAGCATGCGCCTCCTCCAGATGGGCACGACTCCTCCATGGTTCGGTGCGGCCCTTCCGATATCTCTTCTCCTATAGCCAAGATGCTCGAGCCAATATTGTCTGGCAGGTCTGCTGTTCAGCCGGCGCTAGCTAGACGAGCTATTGTGATCATCAAGAGGGCCGAGGCCGGCATTCCGGTCATAGACCTGGAGGAGCGGCGGCGAAAGCCGGTAAGCATGGGCGCAATGATGCTCGGCCTTGCTGCTCTTCACGGAGCATTTAAGCGCCACGCAAGCACTCAGGGCCTGGCCCAAATTGGTGCGGCGGCTCGTAAAAATCCTGTTATATTCGCCCTCCTTGCGTCACTTGGAGTTGGTGCGGTTGAGGCGCACAGGCAGATCGCACTCACCGGAGCCGTTCCATTCAACCAGGAAAAAACCGCCGGCCTTGGAATAATGCCGACCCTTCTCGGTCTTCCCGCAGCTTATGTATACTCGGACCTACAAGAGGCGAAACGCCGACGCGGAGAGCGACTAACCTGGATGCAAGACTTCGTTAGAAAAAACCCAGACTTTACTGGTCTTGGGTGGATTTTGGGAGCGCCTGCTGTGTATGCTTCGGCGACCAGGGGCCTTGGGAAGGGGCTGCCTATGTTCAAGGGAGCCTCTCTTGCAGACACGGCGCTTACTTACGGTATGTTCCAAAAACATCTCATGCCGCTTGCGGTTACTGGCGCAGCCGCAGACTTGCTTATCGGAAACGCTTTGATAAAACTTCTTGCCGGCAATAAGAGTAAGTCGGTGGGACCGAGACTTTAAGTCTCGAGTTCCGAGACATCCTTGAAGGGAAAGAATACAATGCCGACGATTGCTCAGCTTCACGAAATGTTCGACCTTGACATACAGAAGGTTGCAGGAGAAGAAACCACCGATGGCGAGGTCACTGAGGCCAGTGTTTCGCCAGAAGAGGAGCTTGCGGAGGCGCTTGGGCTTCCCAAGACCGCTTACATCAATGACCCCCGGAGTAGTGACATGAAGAGTCTCGCAGAAATCTATAACCACACCGTCTCGCTCGAGAAGCAGGCTCACGTCCGGGCCGTTGAAAACAACGACCACCTCGAGAAGATCGCGGAGCAGATGGCCTACGAAGAGATCGAGATGAAGAAGCTCGCCTCTGAGTACGACGCGGCTGGCCGCATCATGGCTCGTGGCTTTATGGACGAGTTCCAGAAGCTGGCCCTCGAGGTCGAGGAGATCATGGGCGAGGGAACCCCGGCGCAGGTCGAGAGCGATCTCAAGACCGGCCCTGCCGATCCGACTGCTGGCCCCGGCCCGAGGTCTGAGAACAAGATCGAGGACGTCGGCGACGAAGCCGGAAGCCTCGGCAAGGCTAAGGCCCTGGTTGGCGCTCCCGGCGCTGTCGAGGGTGGCAAAGTGATGACCGTTCGCGACGCTTTTAGCGCGCCCGCCTAAGGAGAGAAAATGTCGAGTCTCGCAGAAATTTATCAGAGCGTTGTTCACGCTGAGCAGGCCCAGCTCGAGAAGCAGGCCCAGGTTGGCGGAGAGCAGGACCTCGTGAAGGTCGCAGCCCACTACGACGAGCTTGGTCGCGCCATGGCGCGGGCATACGTCTCCGACATCATCAAGACTGCCCTGGACGAGAGCGGAGAAGCTGCCGAAGAGGCCGCTGCCGAAGCTCCCGCCGAGGAGTCTGAGGAAGAGGAACTCGCGCGCCGTAAGGCTGAAATTCTTGCCAAGCTTCAGGCCGCTCAGGCCGCCGAAGGTGCAGGCGCCGCCCCAGAAGAAGCCGCAATGGCCTAGGAGGTCTGAATGACCGCCCGTGTCGAGACATCGACATACGATGAGGTTGTAGCTGACCTTCTGGAGCTTGGAGGTGCCAAGCCAATGGAGAAGCGCGCGTCCAGTCCGTTGGATGCATTCGACCTTGACGGCAATCTTGAGTTTGCTGCTCTTCTAAAGAGCGCGGCAGACGAGCTTGTGGTTGAAAGCCCTGTGGTTCACGAGAAGGTGAGCCGCGACGTTGCTGACGTAGAGAAGGTTGCAGAAGACGAGATCTTGAAGATCGCGAGAGCTGCTGTCCTTCGCCAAACGCTTGTTGAGATGGCCGGAGCCCTTTCCGGGGAAGAGTCCGGCCTAGATAAGCGCGCGTCAGTTCTTGGGCATGGCCTCATAGAAGGCCACAAGCCAGAAGAGATTGTTTCGTTTGTCGCTGGCATCGACAAGGAGGCGGCCCCTACCCCTACCCCTACCCCTGCCCCTGCCCCTGCTGCCCCAACATCCTCTGCCGGAGCTAGTCTTGGAGCAGGGGTAAGGAGTGGTCTTTCTACTGTCGGTGAGTTGCTTAATCCAGTGACCGCCGCGGAGAGTTACGGTCTTGTGGGTGGCCCGGGACAGGGCGTAAGGTCTGACAACATATATACAGCGTATGCAGCGCCATTCCAGGCTGCTGGCCAGGTTGGCGCTGCCGGCCTCACGGCTGCTGGCGGCGTCGCTCTGCCGGCAGCCATGGCCTATGGAGCGTGGAACCGAGGGTTCCGAGATCTACCGTCTGGCCCTACTCCGCTTACTGGCCTGCGCCGTCTTCTCTACCAAACTCCAGGTGAGCGTCTCGCAAGGTCTCAGGGAACTCGCGCAAGGATGGAAGCGAAGGCTGTGGGCTTGGCCGGGAAGGAGAGCCGACGCCTTGAAGGCCTCCGAAACATCGAGCTTGGCAGGGGCGCTGCGGCAAACCGAGTTGCAACTGAGCGAATGATCGACGGAGTCATGCGAGAGGCAGGGATCGGCAGAGCCGAGGCAACCCGCTTGGTTACTGCACAGTCAGCCAGGGCAAACCGCGCTACTGGAGCTCGTGCACTGCAGACGCTTGGTCTTAGCGAAAGGGCGATCCCAGTTGGGCTTGGCGGATTCCAGGGAGCCATTCCAACCCGGTCGCTTCGAACGGCAGGGAAGGTCGGTCTTGGCGTTGGCGCTGGCGCGCTTATCGGCAAGAAGCTCTTCGGCAAGGACGAGGACGATGACCGCAGGCCTAGAATAGTCCTGTAGCGATGCCGGACATCCTGAGAACCCTCGTATCAGACCCAGAATCTGTTGACGCATTCGTCAGGCAGGGTCGACGTAAAATATACGGTGGCCTTGGGACTGGTTCGATCTTTCTCGACATGGGCGGTGGCCTGCTTGGTGGCAAGGGCTACAAGCAGAAGATGTACGAAAACTTCACTCGTCCGGTGCTTAACGTCGACGAGAGGCTGGGCGCTGGCGCTGTAAAGCACGCTCCCGGCTCTCTCAAGAGACTCTTTCTTAAAAAAGAGTTGTATGATGTTCCGGGCGCTGTTCGTGGTATGTCATTGAAGGCGGAGAGATTGACGCCCTCCTTGACAGAACCTCTCATGAAGACGAAGAATCTGGCCGTACCTTTGGTCGCTGCTATAGGACTTTCAACTTGGTTGGCTAAAAAGCGAAAAGAAAAAGAGCGAGAAAAGCTAATCCAAGAATATTTCGCACAGTTTCAGTAAGATACCGGAGCAATGAACATGGCAAATCACCAAGAGCTACTCAAAGAGGCCGCAGTACGAATCAAGACTCTGACGCTCCAGAATCAGGATGCGGTCGAGAAGCTTGCTGAGTCTGGCTGTCGCAAAGAGGCCGAGAAGGTCGCATGGGAGATGGTCGACAAGGGATTGTCTGAGCCGTACTCCTCAATGACCGACTTTGACTCCAAGGTTGAAGCCATTATGTCCAAGGGTGCAGCGATTGTTCGCGCCGGAATGGACCTTGCCCCAAACATATCCAAAGATTTCGGTACACTGTCGATCGACAAGGTTGCCGGAGCCGACATTGATCCGTTGACTGCATTCGTTCTTTCTGGAGATTGACCCCAGATCGAACTCGACAAGAGGAGTTCTAGATGCCAGTAGTCCCAGTTAATTTCCGGGCCGGTGCTCATTTTCAGCCGCTCGACGACCTTCGGTCCACCTCCAAGGTGGACGTTGCGACCGCCGAAGCCACTCGGATCCAGGACGGAACCTGGGTCTTGCCAACCGGCCTCAAGCCTCTTGGCGCCGCCACCCCCCTCCTCGGCGCCAAGCAAGCGTTCGTTTGCATGAGCGACTTCGACCCCAACGACGTGGTCGGACACCCAGACGCTAGCCGACTCGGTCAGCTCACCCTCCTGGTTGGTCAGCACCGCGGTCGGACTGTCTACTGGCAGCGGGCGGGGGGTCCGGCCGTCGCTCCGGACGCTCAGATGTACGCGCACATCGAACTTGCGTCAGCCGGAACGGTCACTGCTATTACAGCCCTGGCCGGCGCAGACGCAACGACCGTCCTTGCCACCGACTGTGTGCTCGAGTGCACCGGCATCCCTGGAGTTGGAGTGACCCCGACCGATGCCACTGCTCTCATCCTCACTGCTCCCGATGCCAACGGCTTCGTTGAGTACATCACCCTCTAGGCTGGAGTAGTAAATGCCTGTAGTCCCAGTTAATTTCCGTGCCGGATCCGCTTGGCAGCCGCTCGACGACGTCAGGTCGGTCCCCAAGTTCGACGGTGTCGTCGACCAGGTCTCCCTCGCTGGCCGCTCTCAAGATGGCGGCTGGTACGCCTGGACCGGAGCAGGAGTCGCCCTGGCTGGAGCGTTCGGAGGGCCGTCTCTCGGAGCCAAGTCTGCATACGTCTCCATGAGTGACTTCGACGCGAACGACGTGGTCGGTCACCCTGACGCAAGTCGCCTCGGCCAGATGACACTCCTGACCGGACAGCACAGGGGTCGCACCCAGTACTGGATTCGCGCCGGCTCCGCAAATATTACGACTGCCGGCCCAGTTGTCGCTGCCTCGGTTGCCCCAACTGTCGGAATGCGCCTCGGCGTAACCCTTGCAGATGGCCCAACCGCAACGGCGATCAACAACGCCATGGGCGCCAACAGCTGCACGGCTGGTGTTGAGGGATGCCTGTTCAGTAACCAGGTCATCGGGGTTCTGCCGGTAGAAGCCGTCGCAATCTGTCTTTCCGCTCCTGACGCCAACGGCTTCATCGAGTACATCACCCTCTAGGCTGGAGTAGTAAATGCCTGTAGTTCCCGTAAATTTTAGGGGTGGCGCTGACTTCCAGCCACTCGACAACGTCAAAGACATAACCAAGTTCGACAGCACAGTGGCGGCTGCCGTGACCAACCGAATTCAGGATGGAACCTGGGTTGTTCACGGACCGAATGGCGTTGTCAGAAACGGTGTCTTCCCGGGTACGCACCTTGGCATCAAGGCCGCGTTCTGTTCGTTCAGCGACCACGATCCCAACGACGTGATCGGCCACCCTGACTCCGGCCGACTCGGCCAGGTTACGCTCCTGGTTGGTCAGTACCGTGGTCGCACTCGGTATCACCTGTCTCCCGAGGCTACCGGCTCAATCGTTACTGCCGCTGCTCCTGGTGGAGAAAACGCAACAGCAATTGGACCTGGGTCGCTTCTGGGTGTGGTTGGTGTTGATGCTGCTTCGATTGCTCGCATCACTGGAGCCGCTCCGCTCGGAAATGGCGATGCGACGTCTTGCATTGCTGGTGATGGTGTCTTGTTCACCGCTACCGGACTTGCCCAGGCTGAGGCTGTTGCTGTTGCATTGACTGCGCAGAGTGCTACTGATGGAACGATCGAGTACATGATGCTCTAACCGCGATTGCTGGTGATTGAAAACTAGCAACGCATGATTGAGGAGAGAAGAGAATGAGTTCTTTCGACGCTGAAACTTTCAATACTTTGTTCCTGGGCCGTCTTGACGAGCCAGGCGGACTCGAGAAGGCCGCAAAGGCCGGTGGCGCATATGTGCGTCTCCGCCTCCGTGAGAAGGCTGTCAACCGTGGCGTCCTGCCACCTGAGACGGTCACCAAGGAGGACTGCCAGCGGTCTACTGATCACGATCTGCTGACCAAGATCGTCGACATCGAGCCCAACTCCCAGGCTGCGGCGCTCAACTTCCGCGGTTCGCCGAACCTGAGCTACATCCAGGGTCGCCGCTATGAGATCCCCTTCTTCAAGATCAGCTCCGAGCGATTCGAGGCTGACGAAGGCGAGCTCATGGCATCTGACTTCCCGATCACGAAGGTGATTGAGGACCAGACTGTGCGTGACATGGACCGCATCGAGGATGTTAACTTCTTCGACGCGTGCCTGCAGACGACCACTGCGACCGGCGCGACTGCCACGGCTGCTGGACCGATTACTCGAGCCTTCCTGTCGACCTGCTTCAATCAGATGGAGGACGCTCTCGAGCTGGCTACCGATACCGTGGTGATGCACAAGTCGGACTGGAACGACTACAACACGCTGCCAGCGACTGACATTGGTGACGCCCTGGCGTCCGAGGTCGTCGTCAACGGCTACAAGTACAACCAGATCGCCGGTCACAAGCTGATCGTCACGATCAAGAACATTGCTAGCCCAACGGGCCAGCTGGTCGGCCCTGCCGGCGGCATTAGCAACCTCTGGTTCTTCGCTGCTCCCCAGTACCTGGGCAACAGCTACCTGCTGGGTGATGTTCGGTTTTACATTGAGAAGCGCGGTTCCACCGTCGCATTCGAGTCCTGGTACTACCGGGGCATCGGCATCGGCAACCGGGACGCGATCGTTCGAGGCCGCCTTACCTGATCAAGGTTGCCTGTGGAATGAGTGGGTGTGGGCTGTCTTTGGCGGCCCACACCCAACTCGAAAATGGAGGTAGAGATGTATAAGGTCACCAACTTGACGCGAGGAAGGGTCCAGATAATGGCCAGCGGTCGCGTCACCAGGGCGGGCGGCCACGAGGTTGTTTCGACCGTCACAGAGCCGATGCAGCGCCTGCAGGCGGCTGGGGCAATCTCGATTGAATCCTATGTCGCGCCGTCTCTTGCTCCGGCAGAGTCTGTCGCGCCACCGGCTCCCCCGGCGCCACCAGTGCCAGAGCCGAAGCCAGAGCCGAAGGTCGTAGCACCTCCGGTTCCGGTGGCCAAGCCAGCCCCTCCGGCTGAGGAGGCCAAGCCAAAGAAGGCCAAGAAGGCCAAGCGAGCTCATGAGGATGACGGGACGTTCAAGGCGGACGACCCTGCGACTCCTGACGTGAACGAGGCTTTCGAGGCTCCCGCCGAAGAGTCGTCTGATGACGAGCGAGCTCGACTCGATGCTCTTTCGTTTGGCGAGCTCAAGGAAGAGGCCAAGGCGCTCGGTCTGGTCGGCCGGTCTAGGTCGAAGCTGGTTGATGGGATTCTGGAACTCAAGTCGTCTGAGGGTTGATTTGTAGATGCCGGAGATTCAGGCCAACGCTCGCGAACAGCTGCGGCTTTTTCTTCGCGACTATCCAACTCTGAATCGACTGCTGAGGCAGTACGAGCACACGGATTCCGATCTGGACCTGGCTCTCAACCTCACGGTTGAAGAGTACAACGTGACTATGCCGCCTCTGGCGCCGGTCACGATAGCGACGTATCCGAACCTCTGGCTTCTTCTTCACGGGTCTGCCATCCACCTGCTCAAGTCAGCTGGGATGCTCCAGTCCAGGAACGAGCTGAGCTATAGCTCTGGCGGCGTGACGGTTCGAACGTTCGACAAGACGGCCGTCTATCAGTCTTGGATCAACAGCTTCCTTCAGGACTACCAGTTCAAACTTCAGAACCTGAAGCTCGCTACCAATATCCAAGGCGGATTTGGCGGAGTTCACAGCGTGTATCTGTCGGTTGGGTGGTGGGCTAGGGTCTCCTGATGCCGATCGTATTCGATCAGTACTTCAGAAGCGGAAGCGGTGTTCATGTCTCCTGCCTTACGTGGGGGCCTCCGTCTCAGATCCTTGTCGAGTGGCAGCTCAAGGACACGCAAGAGAACCTCACCGCAATCACGTTCACTGTCGACAGAAGCGAAGACTCGAACTTCTCCTCGTTTGAGACCCTCACCTCGAATAGGGCCTATGCACTTCCCCACGAGTTCATAGACACAACGGCACCGTTCGAATCTCTGGAGAGAAAGCTCTACTACAGAGTGTCGGCTGTCCGGCCAGCTCCACCAGAAACGGTGATAAGCCAAGCAACGACCTGGTTTGGAAATCCAGACCTCGTCGCACAAGAAATCATAGACAGGCACAGCAGGCTGATTCAGTACGTTACTGGGATTCCATTCGTGTACTTCAGGCAGAGGACATTTGGCCCACGGTGCGAGCGCTGCTGGGACCAGGTGTCGAAGCGAGGGAAGAGGTCGTGCGGCACATGCGTGGGGACTGGCTTTGCTCACCCGTTCCACGACCCTGTCGCTATATTTCTGGACAAGTCTCCTACTCGAGAAATCATTCAGATGACCGACCTCGGCCAGGTCCCCGAGAATCACATCTCCGTGTGGACAACGATGTACCCAATGTTCTCCTCGGGAGACATTCTGCTAGAGCCTCAAACAGGCAGGCGATACAAGGTGTCGAGGCGCGACGTGGTTGGCGAAAAGCGAGGAGTGCCAATACAGCAGGCCATGATCCTCGAGGAGCTCATGCACAGCCAGGCCCAGCAGCAGCTCAAGGTGGACCCAGCGACAATAAGAACGCTTGTCGATGGTCTCGTCAGCGAAAGAAACGCGAGGGAGTTCTAGATGCCGTACTCCCTGGAGCGCATGACCCCTAGCCTTCCAGGGGATAGGCTCGCAGATATCGTCATGTCAGAGATCGCAACTGACGTTGAGCGAATCCTGGCAGAAAAGATGGCGCTTGAGTCAGAGGTCTCTGATGAAGTAAAAAATGCGGTATTCTCTTCGGTAGTGTTTGGCGAGGGTCTCCTCGTTACCAGGAGGGATTTTTCGGTTGAACCCACCATGGCTCTAGATGATTTGTTGTATCCTTCGGAAACATTGGACGAAGACCCGTCTCATGATACCGTAGCCGCTGCCGTGGAAGAGGCCCTTGATGGCTTTGACGACATTCTTTCAAGGGCCTCTGAAGGCCTCTAAGCTCAGGAGAAATTAACATGGCACTTCCAATTAGAATCGCCCGCCGGCGTACAGACATTGGCACCGGCTGGGACGCTCGTATTGATGAGCTGTCTGCCGACCTGGCTTTGGTCGAGAAGACGACGCAGAAGTTCACTTATGACTTCGCCGTCAATGGCGGTACCGCCGGTACGAGCATCCAGCTTGGGGACATTCCGATAAACGCTGTCATTACAGACATGTGGTACGACGTAATCACCCCTGTTGCATCCGCCACTACGCCCGCAGTGACCGTTGCTCTAGAGATCGAGACTGACGCCGCAGGCGGCGCCGCTCCGGTAGCGGCGATCGCCGCAAACGATGGCTCCAATGTATGGGCAGCTGCGGGGCTGAAGGGGACGACTGTCGATTGCTGGGCCGACGCGAGTGGTCCCCTCACGGACATCGTGGAGGCTGCATCAAGGGCCGCGACGTTCGTCAAGACAACCGGGTCCCATGCAGTTCAGCTTACCGTTGGAGGGGCAACGCCAGCCGACGACCTGACAGCGGGACGAGTTCTTATTTACGTCAGTTACTTCATTAGCGCGTAACGTGGCTACAGCTAACCAATAGAGGAGACACAGACAGATGGCACTTCCAATTAGCATTAGCCGGCGACGGACCGACATTGGTACGGGGTGGGATGCTCGAATCGACGAGATGTCCGCCGACCTGGCCCTTATCGAAGAGACCACGCAGAAGTTCACGTACGATTTTGCGGTCAACGGTGGGGTAATTAACCCGCTTATGTCTCTTGGGACCCTTCCGGATAACGCTGTCATCACGGACATGTGGTACGACGTGGTTGCCGGGCTCACAACAGGTGGGGCCACGAACGTGTCTCTTGAAATCGAGACCGTGGCGGACACGGCGTCAGGCGGTGAGCCGGTTGCTGCAATCACTGCTGCCAACGCGGTGTGGGCTACCCCCGGATTGAAGGGGACGACTGTCAACTGCTGGGCAGACCCTAACGGCGCCATCACGGACGTCGCGGAGGCCGCAGCGCGGGCGGGGACGTTCATCAAGACCACGGCCTTGAATCTCCGGGTCCTGCTGGTTGGAACCGGAGTGAGTCCTGCCAACGACCTGACTGCTGGCAGGATCAACATCTTCGTCACCTACTACATCAGCGAATAATGGAAACTGCTCCCAACCCACCGCTGGAGAGGCGATCACACCGTTTTCCACAGCGGCGGTACGGGCAGCACAGATTCTTGGTCCAAATGGTTCTGGAGTTTCTCCAGATCTGGTACGGAAACAGAGAACCAGGAACAGGTCGCTACTACTACAGCGACGATGAGCAGGAGACAGAACTCCTGATCCACGACAAGAGCTCCTTTAAGCTCGAGTCGATGGGGCGACTACCAGCAGTTGTTACTCACCGGAAGCCAGTCCGTCATACGGGTGGCTCTGGTATTAACAAGATGGTCTCAAAGTCCATGATGTCTGGAAAAAAGATATTCATGGATAGAAATGCAGGGGCCGTTGCGATACACGTCATATCAGAAGACGGAATGGAGTCAGAAGAGATCGCAGGCGAGATCTTCGAATTCCTTACGTCCCTGCATGACGGGCTTCGCAAGTATGGATTGTTTACTATAAACGTCGTCGACATTGGCGAAGAGCGCAAAATTCTCGTTAGTAGCGAGGAACGAAGGACAGTTGTTACTGTGACAGTCACAGCGTCATGGCAGCGCGTCTGGTCGACGGAAGATAAGTCGCCAACAGTTCTTGCTAACGCAATCGTCAACGCAGCCGTCTGTTCTGGACCCTAGGAGCGAGCAAAGATGCCCTACTCAGCACCAAACGTAGAAATCACCCAGGTCATCGCCCCGACAGCGTCAAGCGCAGGAGTGGCATCCCTCAAGGGTTGTGTTCTTGGCCCAGCCTTTCAGATCGTAACTGACGAACAAGCCGCCGGCACCTACTCGGGCACCCAGGCCGCCTTCGCCTTTGCGACACTCACTGGCGTAGACGTCGGCCTCCCAAGCGCGGACGCCCTGACGTCCGAGTGGTCTGTTTCATCTGCCTCTACGGCCGTTGGCGCATCCCTTGCTGTCACGTTGAAGGACGTTCGCACTGAGCTACTTGCCGCGACTGGCCCGCATCGTAATGACGATATGGGCCCCATGGGAACTACGTTCGCCCTCGCAAATGGAGATGACTTCATATCGTATGGCCCCGGCGACGCTGGATTGGTTGCGAGCTTTATTCCTGGAATGTTCATCCGTCTTACTGACGTCAACGTGGCGGACACGTACTTCCTGATTGACTCGATTGATACTGGCGCCCAACAGCTCAACCTGAGCATTCCTCACCCGTTCGGCGGCCCAAACGGCGCATGGGACGGAACTAGCGCTCCCGCAGGGTCCATCGCAGAGGGGGTGATGCCGTTCATCCCTGTTGGTGTCGCCGGCGGAGCATCTTCCTTTTTTGACATGGGTCGCAACTTCGACACGACGCCGGCCGTCAGCGACGCAGGCACCGACAGGCTCGTTGTTATCGAGCCGACTACGTACGCCGGGTCCATTGACATCGCCTCTGCTGTGGGGAACGACCTGGCGCTCGATGGCTCGTTTGTGTCTCCCGGCCTGCTCCTTGTCGACCCGGACAACGCGGCGGGAGACTTTACGCAGACCACCGACACAGTGCTCAACGCCAACGGCGATGTGGTGACTGCAATTGCCGCGCTCATCGCTGCTGGCGACGAAGTCTCCATCATGAACATCACCAGTGGCGCGATCAACGATGTTGATAGCGCCGTGGGGACTACGATCACGCTCACAGACAACTACCTCGGCGCTGGTGGCGCTGGTCAGTTGTTCTACCTGCTTGTCTCTGGTCCGACCACGAACTGGGACTACAGGCTCGAAAGGGAGCAGCCCGACCAGCTTCCCCTCCGAGAGGACTACCCGTACCTGAACATCGCCGTGTCGGCCACTGGCGTGACCCTCCCGACCGGACTCACTGCCGCCGGCGCTGCGATCACCAACGCGACTGTCCACTTCGACTACCGGGCGCTCGACGAAAGCCTCGCTACGCTCAAGGAGTACGCGAACCTCGTAGAGCTCGCAGCGGACTTCTCAGCTGGCACATCTGCACTGATTCCGGCGAACCCGTATGGCTATGCCATGAAGCTGGCATTTGGCAACACCGCTGGCGCGATGAGCGCCCTTGGCGTGGACGCCACATTCTTCACTGACGAGGAAACTGCTTACGAGGAATCGTTCGTCAAGTTGATTGAGCAGGACGTCTACACGATCACTCTCTGCACGCAGAACTCGGCGGTCTTCGACAACTTGGACGTGCACGTTACGGCCATGAGTGCGCCTCCGACGCCTGGGCCGTACATGGCCGCATGGCGAATCGGCATCTTCAACCGCAAGCTGATCACGCTCGAGACGAAGGTTCCTGCGGCTGGCCCTGCGATCGAAGCAGAGATTCCAAACGGAGTTCAGGCGAGCGGAACGTCGTTTATCGACCCAGCTGGCGACTACGTCGTGAATGGCGTTGTCGTTGGAGACTTGCTGTCCATCGAGATGGCTATGAGCGCCGAGATCGGTGGAGCGGCCTTCTCTAGCCCAGGAACCAGGTTCTTCACGGACCACAACGGTGGCTTCCCTGGGGTTCAGACTGGCGATCTCCTCGATCTCGACAGTGGCGGCGCCGACGATGGGGTCTACTACGTCGCCCAGAACGAGACCGCGAACAACCGTCTGGTGCTGTCATCGAACGACGGCAACTTCACGCCCACGAGCTTCACTGGGATCGCTGTCGCGAATGAGAGCGTCGCCAACTGGGCCCCAGCCGCAGTGGTTGGTGCTGCGACGGGAACCCTTCCGGCTGGCGGGCCGCTCGCCGAGCTTCCGATGGAGCCATCGACGCTCAACATCGACCCGTTCGAGATCGAACTGACGAACTTCGAGACTACGACCGCTGGGGTCAATGCCGCGATAACAACGTACAACATCACTGTCCCAGGCCCGATAGCTGACGGGAACACCTCTCCTGCGTACGATGTTGTCTGCGATATCACGGGGCCCTCTGGAAACCAGCGGGTAACGTTTGATGGCATAACAGACGCGCCGGCTCTTACAGTCTCTGCAGCAGGGTTTACTCTGGGACTCGGCACTTCCATTAACCGAGCCGCCGGGACCATTACCATCCAAGAGACTGCCGGAGGTAGCAACGAGTCTGGAGACAACTGGATTGTCGACTACCGGGGAACGGTTGGGCCAGGAACCGCAGATGCGACCGGAGTCATTACCGGTGTCGGGATCGCCGGGGGTTCGACGGTCAATGCGGGCACTGGGGCCATCACTCTCAATACGCTCTACAACCCGCAGGCAAACGGCGGTGCGGGCACTGGGGCTGTCGTTGCTCAGGTAACGGCAGACTACAGCCCGCGTCAGGCCTACTCAATTATAGCGCAGTCGCCGTCTAGCCCTCTGGTTGGGGAGCACACGACGCTTACCGTCGCGGCAGCCACGCTTGGCTTTGCTTCGGACATCCGCGGAGCACTCGCGACACTCGGCGGCGGCGTGGCATGGTCGGCCGATTACACAGTCGAGAAAGAGCTCAGTCTTTCCGAGCAGGCGACTGCGCTTGCGACTGCTGCATCTGGCGTCGGAAGCCGACGGATGTACATGACCTGGCCAGATATCGCTCTTGCGACGGTCAACAACGTTGCAGACACCCAGGTGCCTGGATGGGCCTGGGGTGGTCCGGTTGCCGCTCTTGTGTCTACCCTTCCGTCGCAGCAGGGGCTGACTCGGTACTCTATCGCAGGACTTACTGGCCGCCAGCACGGCAAGGACCACTTCCTGACAAACGCAAGACTCGATACGATTGCTGGCGGCGGGACGATGCTCTTCGAGCAAGCCTCTGCGGCTAGCCCTGTCGTGATTCGACACCAGCTCTCGACTGACATGTCTAGCATCTTCCTGCAGGAGCTCAGCTTCACGAAGAACCTGGACTCGATTACCAAGACCTTCTACTTGATGCTGGACGGGCTTCTTGGCCAGTACAACATCACAGACGGCCTGTTCACTGTCATCAAGACGAAGGTTCAGGGTAAGATCAACTCCATGATTGCGAATGTGGTTCCAAAGTTTGGTGGGCAGCTCAAGCCTGGATCTCAGCTGGCCTCTCTGGCTGTCAATCCAACCCAGGTCGACACGGTTGACCTGACGATTACAGCGCTTTGCCCAGTTCCGCTGAACAAAATCAGCGTAACTATCAACGCGTCCTCTTAGGGGTAGACAATGGTCGATTCAACTCACTCTGTTGACAGCTGGGACTTTCACAACTTTCACATCCAGGAAGAGCTCACAGCTGGTGAGTTCCTGAATGCGGAGTCGACTCTAGTCTGTGCTGGTCCGCCAACCCTTGATATGGCTGGGCTCGGCAGCGGTTCTGCTGTGTATCCGATCGGCCTGGTCGAGAACACCGGAATCTCTCAGAGCAAGCAGCTGCAGCGCGTGTTCGAGATTGGCTCCAGCCGGAGCTATTTCATCCCGGGCCGCGTGGTTGGCAGCTTCTCTATGGGGCGTGTGATCTTCAACGGAGCCTCCCTGCTTCGTGTGAAGTACGCATGGATGAACCTGCCAGCAAACCACTCTCAGATCATGGAAGACGACATCGAGGCTGACGTTGTAGCCGAGCTTCCGATAGAGCCAGCTGACATGGCTGGGCTGGATAGCCCTGTCTCTGGTTACGACAACGCCATGTTCAACCTGAACTCTGCGATCTTCAATCAGCCATACGGGATGATGCTCCTGCTGCGAGATCAGATCAACAACGACTACGCCCAGGTGTATCTCGAGAACTGCTACGTGCAGGGCCACCAGTTCAGTGTTAGCAGCGGAAGCACGCTCCTCCTGGAGGCTGCAACCTCTCAGTTCGACCGCCTCGTTCCAGCGAAGGTGCAGACCTAGTCGTGGACGATAAGTCTCGAGTATTCTGGAGCGCCTTCGAAGGGGAGTTCGAGAAGTGCGCTCGATATGGGCGCCTGCTTAGTAAGCTCAAGTGGCCATTGATTCTTGGCGGCGCAGTCGGGGCTACCGCTGGGGTCTCCAAGCTCGTTGACGGAGCTCTTGCTGCTGGCGTGCCTAAATCTCGCATGATGCAAGAGGCCGAGAAGGTGGAAGCTCCCTGATGGCGACCCTCCAAGCCTTCTATGAGCAGATGACCAAGATGTCCAGCGACGAGGCTGCTCCCACGCTCGAGAAGCATCCTGGGAAGTCCTGCGACGAGGCCCACCCAGACCAGAGCCACGAAGAGTGGGCTGCTGGCCGCAAAGAAGACGCAGAGAAGATGCTAGACGAGTCTGGCAAGACAGCAGCCGACAGGCTTGACCCGGTCAAGAAAACCCACCAGAATTGGGCGCCCCAGACAGAAGAGGGTACCCTGTACAAATCACAACTCGGTGAAGCAATCACCCGGTCGGAAGACGCGGGCCAGGAGAAAGAAGCTATGAACAAGTTCGCAGCCGCAGAATACGACGCCGCCGGAAGAATCTTTGCTAGGGGCTTCTACGACGAGCTCGAAAAGGTCGCCCGCTTCCAGATGCCCAGCAGGGGCGCCGCAATGAAGGCCGTTGGCCGCGGCGGCCTGTACGGAGGTCTGGGCCTGGCTGCTCTGGCAGCCCTGGCCTCTGGAAGCGACCCGCAGGCAGATGAGATGGGTCGCATGGGCGCTCGTGGACTCGAGCGTGCTGGCGAGCTCGGATCCGCCGCTCGAGAGCGTGCGGGCGGGGCGCTCGAAGAGGCTCGCTTCCGCGCCGGCACTGCGGGAATGCAGCTTGGTGACCGGCTCAGAGGCGTGCCCGCGTCGTCGCTCACGCCCCAAGCCAGCCGGATAGAGCGTGACACCGCATACCCGCCGTGGGTGCGAGAGATGGTACAGGCGCAGGGCCGGGGCCTGTACGGCAACCCAGCGGCGACTGACCTCGCCGCTGAGCTTTCCGACAAGTACAAGCCGTAGCAAGATGACCCCCCAAGACGCCAGAATGGCGATCTTGACTCGGAGCTTTAGCGACGAGCTGGAGAAGATCGCCCTCACGATGCCCAGCAGGGGCGCC